>MTLE01000194.1_pt1 | contig 211437 bp, 196 predicted proteins | sample 1982461 | NCBI WGS metagenome assembly MTLE01 (sample SAMN05712605, study PRJNA340218) | biofilm metagenome | isolation source: sample SPL anode biofilm adapted to -200 mV | place: USA | collected 2012-02-03 | reverse complement strand
GGTGCAACCGCTGATGTCGAACGAGCCGTTAACAGTCAGGTTGTCCGGGATGCTGGTAATGCCGGTGCAACCGCTGATGTCGAACGAGCCGTTAACAGTCAGGTTGTCGCCGTCCAAGGTGAAATCAACGCCGTCGCGCTTGAGCAATTTAATAAATTCGTTCATCGGGGATCTCCAAAAAGAAGCCCGGACGAACCGGGCAAAACACATGGGATAAAACTGGTTTACGATAGATAACTATCTGAAGGCGCACTAATTCGATTGCTGCTCAACAATTTAGGTGAACGAGTGCGCTTTCAGATAAGGCCTGTTGCCAAGCCTTTTCGTATAACCATTTTCTAACGTCACTAAAGAGCCTTAGGCAGAGCCTCACTGCCGCAGTATTTAACTTCATTCATAACAACAACATTGGTTGATTAATGTTGTTGTGCCGTACTACGAATACAGCGGTGGATTGCCCTCAGTACAGAATGCTCAATTTCTGCTTATTGCTCGTCTGCCTTGCGTCCTATGCCGTCAATCTCTGGATAAACCATAATCGGGCGACTGACTTGCACAGTCTCTGTGGCTTTGCTCGGTTCGATTCCTAAGAACAATCCCCGCTGCCCACTCATCGAATGGGCTTTGCCCAGCGTTATTGATTAACCTCGCCACGCTGATGCTTTTTACAAGCGAGTTTTAGAGACCAAACAACCGTTACACAGTTCATATCAACTCTGGCCGATACTCTCCGCATCGGGTTTCGCTGATTCCATGACTGCTGCTCACTGAGATATCAGTCTCGTTTCCCCACATTGTCCCGTATCGACGTATTGATACGGAAAGAACTGCGAAATTCAGGTTGAGTTTTCCCGCGTCAAGAAATCCGAAGATTTGACGGAAGGTTTCAATCTGTCGCGTGGTAAGGGAAAGCTCTCTGATCCAGCTTTGCATTACATCGCGTGTCGCTTGCGTGTCACGGTCGCCACCGAGTTTGTTTCTCGCCGCACTCTGTGCTGCTGTTGGCACAACGTGCCGATGTGATTAAGGTTAGTTTACTAAACATTGTCAGTCAATAAAAATATCAAAAAACTTAGCGTAATTTTTTCTTACTTTTCTAAACAAGATTGATTTTGCTCTGATGTTGACTTGGCGTGTAGATTTTCAGGTACAAAAAAGGCCGCCGAACGGCAGCCTTGATAGGGTGTTAACTAAGCTCTAATCACCACCTGGGCGAGAATCTGATGAACGACCACCACAGCGAGAACCATCGGCTGCGCGATCATCGTCATGCTGACAATTTCCTGCAAAAACAGATGAGCTAATGGAGATAGAAAGTAAAGCCATGAACACTAAAACTAGTTTTTTCATTTTAACTTCCTTTTGGTTGTGTAATTTAGTCGTCATCGTCATCATCAAGCAAAGAGGGTTCGGTGCTGCTGCTATCATGGTACGACTCATTTAACACGGGTTGCTGAACTTGCGTGTTTGAAAATGGATTTCCGTCAGAATCAAATCCACTTTGATGAATGGTGTTGCCTATATGCGTTGTTGTGCTGTTCCATGGTTTTCCTTCGGCATCAATTCCATTGGTATAGGTTGTATTTCCAATATGATTTGATGTCTGACTCCATGAGTGACCTGTTCTGGCATTTGTTCCAGTCACATACGTTGAATTTCCTAGCTCTGATACTGTATATGAATTACCAGTATTTGCGTCATAGCAAGTTTTAATAGAGCCAGATCCAATGCAGTTAGCAACTGATAACTCAGCATAAAACAAAGAAAATAAGCAAATAATTACGACACGATAAATCATGCTAACTCCTGTTATTTAGTGTTTAACAGAAAATAATATTTGAAAAACAATAGAAACAATCCAAAACGCCTTGGCACACCATGTTGCTATTTCTTTTGGCTCATTACGCCATTTTTTTCTAAAAAGAAAAAACAATGGCACAATAATAATGGCGAGAAATGCTCCAGCTGATTTCGCCCCTGCATAGTCAGCAGAGTGCATTATCACTACAGCGCTTTGATTTGATAGCTTTGAAAAATAAAGATAATAATAAGAAAATGCTATTGATATATATATCAAAAAGTTAACTAACAATGATGCGGAAAAACTGAAAAATTTTAATATGCTTTTTTTATTCATAAATCACATCCCGCGCTTTAGTTTTTCAACAAAGAATTTCAATCTGGAAGATTTTTCAGCATAACCACCAAAATCATAGGGATCGACAAATACCCACTCAGTCTCATTCCACTTAACATCGACATTTGCAGGTTTTTTAGGGTTTAATACAACTTCACAGTCACCAAACGGATGATCGAGGTCTCGAACTATGGATACAACACAGTTACATGATCCAACCTTAATCCAATCGCCTTCTTTAATGTCCTGTCGTTTTGACATAGAAAATATGACTCCAAAAGATCGCGTATTCGGGACATTGAAAGGTCTGATATTCCGAGTAGCGAACGCTGAGGATTTGAATTTGGAAAGAGAAAGGCTAGTGATTGCGCTTGATCGATGCATATCTTGGGAAAGTGAATTAATCGATAAAGATTAGTCGAGAATCCTTTCTCTGTTTTTTAAAGATCAACCACTATTTGTTTAACTACGCCAACTATTCGGCAATTTCCATTCACCTGCATTGATGGGTAAGCGGGGTTCAGTGGTTTTAAAAACTTAACAGGTCCATCCTGTATAAACTCTTTTATCGTGGCTTCACTTGATCCTTCAAGCATTGCGACAACAATTTTTCTGTTTAGTTGTTCAGGATCAAATATTGGCTCAACAACAACCTTTGCACCGTCCTGAATGCTTCGTGGGTTGTTTGAGTTTGTCATGCTGTCACCGCGAACAATTAACGCGAAAGCATGTCCAGAAACCGCTGAGGATGTCTCCATCCACTCTGTGCAGGTCATCGCTGGATCATCACAGCCTGTATCACTCCAAGCGCCAGCCTGAACCCAAGAAATAACAGGTATTTTTTTGCTTACTAAATCTATGGCAGGGAATACAACATCACCGGATGAACTTACGGTTGCAGTTCTCGCTTCCTTTTCACCCTTTCCTGTTTCAAGCCAAGTGGTGTTTGTTTTTAATATCTCGGCTAGCCGCTCCATGTTTTTTGGTCTGCTTAAATCACTCTCCCATTGAGAAACAGCACCTCTACTTTCGATCCCCATAAATTTGGCAACCGTTGGCTGTGTTATCCCAAGTTCGACTCTTCTTTGTTTTATTCGTGATCCGCGAGTTTCCATCATGAATCCCAGTTAAATGGTGTTTAGTAATCTTAACTTATATTGATCTCATATTACTTCTCATCTACACTGTTTAGAAAAGTAACCTAAGGCGAAAACATTATGGCTCCACCAAGAAAAATGACCGCTAGAAAATCTGATGTTATCGGCTTTTTTGGCGGAACGATTAAAACAGCTCTGGCCTTTGGCATTTCCAAAGGAGCCGTAAGCCAGTGGCCTGACCTCATCCCTGAAAACAGGGCAAGACAACTTACTGAGGTGACGGGCGGGAAACTTACCCCGTTCCCTGTTGAAACCAGCAGCGAAGCTGCATAACAAAATCAATCGGACACCACATCCAATAGAGGTAGTACATATGACCGTAAACAGACGACTGATCCCTGTGGACTTACAAAAGGTAGATGGGATGAAAATGCGAGCACCCCATCTGTTCAATAAGGCGACTGAAAACCTTGTTGTTGCTGTAACAAAGAGCAATCCAAACAGGGGATTCCCAGACTTTCTGATGGAGGCATGGGAAAAGGTGTTGCTTGATAACCCAGATCTAATCGTCAAAAACCTCAAGCTAACAGCCAGACAACAAAATGTACCCGTTAAAGAACTAATGGATTCACTTCGAAGATACAAGCCCGAATTCTTCACCCGCATAGAGGTCTGAAATGGAAAAAGATGAGCAACGAGAAAAAGAACTGGTGACTGCATTTTTTGAAAATCTCAACAAGGACCTTACCAACAAGTTTATGTCTCACTTGTCTGGCCGTCTGCCCCATATGAGCCGAGTCGTGCTTGAGAGGATTGATAGCGACATATTGGTACAACAAACCTGCAGTGAGCGTGTTGGCACAACCGAAAACATGATCCCTGTGTTTCACTAATAAAAAAGCCCCGGCGCTGCTGTAACAGCCCGAGGCATTGATTCACTTCGATAGCGTCAAAGGAATATGAAGATGATAGCTCCAACAAGTGACCCAGTAAAGCTTCACAAAAATCTTGTGCCAATCTGGATGCAGTTAAATGGCTTCCAGAAAGTGCGCAATCAATGGATCAGCAAATCAAGAGCCGTGTTGGTAACGCCTTTGCTGAATGACCGAGTTTTAATTCAGGTAGGAGTGCCAGCATGAGCGCCGTAGTTCAGTTATTTCCAGATAATCGACAGGGTGAGCCACCTGTGCGGGAGGTTTTCAGTAATGTTATGAGCAATAAAAAAACGGGATGCTATTTGACGCACAGATCGCTCTATAAGAACGACTGGGCCGATGACGTATACGTGCTTGCCTTGTTTCATAGAATGCTGTCTCAAGCCGCCTCAAAGCCTACATCGGTTAACTTTCATGACCGACAATGGGATCTTGAGCGTGGTGAGCTGGTTATCGTTCCAAGCGAAATAGGTTTGCGCATGAAAGACCGAAACAAGAAGCCAACATCGCGTGATGCGGTCGTGCGTATGTTGAAACTTCTGGAGCGGGAAAACGTAATTTCTACTCACGGAACTGACAAAGGCACTGTTGTTAAATTCATCAATTATGATGCATATCAGACGTTAAATGGTTCCAATCAGGGCGCACAGCTATCCGCACAGCTCGCCGCACAGCTACCCGCACAACACAAACCCAGTAATGGCGCGGCCTGCGAAGGTGATGCCGCACAGCTACCCGCACAACCAGCCGCACAGCTACCCGCACAAGAAGAACAAGTTTCTATTAACAATATAAAACAAGATCAAGATCTAAAGATTTATGGTCAGAGAACGGCTAACGCCATTCCAGACCCTGAGCAGGCAGAACAAAAAATTCCTTCTGATGCGGTTATTCACTCCAAGCAGGGAAAAACACTGCGATGGGGAAACCAAGAAGATCTGACTGCTGCAAACTGGTTTATCGAAACCAGAGCCAAGGCGTTCACAGCCAAGGGGCTTGCAGTGCCAAAGCCGCCCGAATTAATCAAATGGGTTAACGATATTCGCCTGACGCGACAGCACGACAACCGAACCCACCGTGAAATCTGCGAACTGTTCTCGTGGGTTTGCAAAACAGGGCGTGAACTTGAATTTTGCCAAGCACCGGCAAAACTCCGCGTGAAATGGGACGAGTTACAACTCAAGAAGGCCAACGCCGAACGCGGGGTGACAGGAAACCAAAGACCGCTGAGCAACATTGCCGCCGCACAGCAGAAGGCGCAGGAAATCATGAGTACAACAGGGGTTACGTATGACTACAACACCGTCCTGTGATGTTGTTCAATTGAGTGGCGTTGCGCGAATCGAGCAATCAGGTAGCGACAATGGGACGCTGTTCATTGCCAACGAAATGATCCCAATGATGGCGAGTTTATTTATCAAATCAGCCAACCAACTTAATTCAAATATTGCGGGTCACGCAATCGCATACAGGGCGATGCTTCGGGGGATTCAAGCTGGTTTGATCTTGGATTTGCTAGTCGAGCTGGCGGAGCGAGAGCCAGATAGATTTGCTCCAACACCTCAAGAGCTAAAGCGCCTGTGCTTGAAAAATAGCGCGGAAGCGATGCCAAGCGTAGATCGCAAATTCATCGCCAGCATGTCATCACTGGAAATGCAGATTTGCACCAAGTGCTTGAGCGGTTTGATTGCCAAAACACAGCAGGCCGTGGATGCGGAACTGAACGCGATGATCGAATCAGTTTATGCAAAGGGTGGTGAGGTTGTCGGTAGCCGAGGCTTTGCGCCACTTAAATCAATAATTCGAGGGTAACCGGGATGACACGAGACACAACAGTCGCAACGCAACTTGGTCGCGTTATCGCAGTAATGCTTGATGGCCGCGAACGCACATTACGCCGAATTGAGTCAGAAATATTCAGCCGGTTCGGTCATGCAGATACCCAGGCTGCAATTAGTGCCCGGCTGCGTGAGGTTGCAATGTACGGCTACGAGAAAAATGCCCGTATTGAAACCATTAATGGCAAGCAGGTTTGGTACTACCGGTTAACTCCGTTCAACTCAAAAGAACAGGAGGTGGCAGCGTGATCACAGCTAAATATCAAAAAATTGACGGAAGAAAATACCGAAAGATATTTGTAGTCGGCGATCTACATGGCTGCTTTTCGCTTCTTGAAAAGAAAATGAATGAGGTTGGATTCGATAAAGAAATTGATCTGATGCTTTCAGTCGGTGACCTAATTGATCGCGGAACACAAAATATCGAGTGCTTGGAACTTATTGAATGTGACTGGTTCAAACCAGTTCTTGGTAACCATGAATTAATGGCAATTCACGCAATTGTTAATGGTGAAAATCCAAGCCTATGGCTAATGAATGGCGGCGGATGGTTCTTTGGACTTGATCATGACCAACATGATTATTGCAAGATGCTACTGAAAAAGGCTGCGCAACTTCCACACATCATAGAGTTGACTGACAGTGATTACACCTGGGTTATTTGTCATGCCGATTATCCTGATGCTGCATATGAGTTTGGTAAGCCGGTAGATATGCATGAGGTTGTCTGGAATAGAGACAGATTTAATTGGGGAACAACTGATGTTGGGTATGACATATCAGGGGCAGATATGTTTATTTTCGGCCACACCCCAGTCAAGAAATGGCGTGATATGTGGAATCAGTGCTACATCGACACTGGTGCCGTGTTTAACGGAAATCTTACTCTGTTCAATATCAAAGGCGGTGCAGCGTGACCGCCAGAATCGACATATCGCCAGTTGATGTAGAACGCCTTATCGCTCAGCAAGTAACAGGGAAGATGCTTGCTGTGAAATACCGGTGCAATGCTAAGACGATTTGCCGGAAGCTGAAGGACACTGGCGATCAGAGAATTATCGATGCTCTGAGGAAAAATTCGTTAGGTGGGAAATTTAGAAAGAATTATGCCGGGTGTCGCAAGGCGGCTGAAATGGTTCTGATGGGGGAGAAAATTGCGGTGATTGAATTGGTAACTGGATGTTCTACGCAGACCATTTCAAAACTCAGGAGCGAGTTGGCGGAGTTGATGTGAGCCAGAAAAAGCAAAGCCCCAACTAGTGGGGCTTCTATGAATTCGTTGTATTAAGCAGCTTGTTTGCTTGATTTTCTTGGGCCGACAGTTTCTTTTGCAGAAACTCGACAACTATCAGACATCAATGCTGGAGATGCTTTTTGTAAAAGATCAAGAGCTTTACCAACGCGAGCATATACAGAACCTGCGCTTAAGTCTTTTTCTTTGGCATAACGTTTATGTGTCATACCGCCTCCTTGGGTGCATTAACGCTTTCATTTATGTTATGAGGTATAAACATCATTATGTCAATCATTGAGCTGATTAAACTTCGATAACGGTGCTTATTGGGACGCGTATTCTACAGATTTAATTTTTTCAGTCGATGGTTTTATTGCTGCAATGTATCTGCTATACGAGCAAAAGTATTTGTTAGATCAATAATTGATATAATCATGTTTGTTCCGGCAAACGATTCCTCTCTTGAGAAACCAAACCGCTCATAGAATGCTATAAGTTCTTCGCCATCAACATCGACAAATGAGAGCGACAAACCTTCAACTGCGGCAAGAAAAAAGTACGATGCAATTAGCGTTAATATTGTTGCTCTTCCTGTAATTGGGTTTGATTTATCGCCGCGAGTAAATGATTCAAGTAATTGAACTTCAAGGCTCTCTGTACCAAGGTCATAAATTCCAAGAAATGCTGCATCTGGGAGCTTTGAGTTTGCTTTGCGAAATTTAAACGTCATTTCAACTCTGTTATCAGCATTCCCGTGTTTGCTAATGCCATAATCCCAGTTTAGTTCTGCATATCCAGACGTTAGAAGCTTATAGTCATCATCAGAAATCTCGCCAACTTCAATTTCCATCCCTACAGAATCCACATACAGTTGCATGGTTCCTGATACGAGCGCTCTAATCTGGGCGAAGTTCATTTTGTATCCCTTATAATCTGATGATTTTATTATGTTACCACCTAAGTTGTTGGTATGTGATTTTGCCGTGATAGATTGATTATTTATTAGGCTGTATTCGCTAGATTGTGCAAATAAACCACTGTATATCCGATCACCCAGTGCTATAATGCCGTCTTCGGGGTGGTTCCCGTCTCGCTACACACTGTGCTCGCGCGTGATGCGTCAGTACAGATGATTCAAACAATCTGCACTAATTGACGTATCTGAGTATTCAGATATTTGTCATATTCGCCTCACGCCGCTGTTCAATAAATCGAACGGGAGATACGGCGTGTTTAAATTCAAGAATATCATTAGCACTGTTGCCGCATTGTTCGGCTTTCATTCTGCACCTACCTGGCATCCGTTGTTCCTGTCGCTGGGTACGCCATACAAATTCAATCAATCCCGCTTTTCTGGTGTAGCCAGAGCAAAACGTATGGCGCGAAAGATGCGCAATCGCCGCCGGAGTCGTGCGTAATGGCTATTCATGCTAGATACGGTAATGGGCGGCCGACAATCTGCATTCTTAGCCCAGGCACGGTAGTTGGTCTAACTGAGAAAGAGCTTAGTGAGGCCGCAGAAATCAGCAATTGTGAAATTGTGGTTATGGATGCGATTACTCGTAATTCAGGTGGTTTTCCATTTGAGCTTAAGCCACCAAAACAATATTCATGGTGTAAAAACGGCAGCCAATCATCTGGCGTCGCAACAAATAAGCGGGCCGCAAAAAAACTTCGAAACATCAGAGCGCGGAGATCCAAATAATGGAAATCCAGATGATGAAGCAGCCGGGCGGATTGTTCGTTCCGGCATTCGACACTGAGGTTGAACGCCTTGAGAAGTTCCGGACTGGGTTTATATATCCAGTGGATGTTAAGCATGGTCGAAACCAAGAATTTCACGGGAAGGTATTTAAATTTCTGCAGTTCTGTTTTGACTATTGGGCGGCAGATAAGACCGATGAGCGGTTCAAAACAAGCTCTGCGCAGTTCGATACCTTCCGTAAAAACTTAACTGTATTGGCCGGGTACCGCGAAACAACATTCACAATTGATGGCCGGTTACGCGTTGAGCCTAAATCACTGTCATTCGCCAGCATGGACCAAACTGAATTCCAAGAATGCTACAGCGCAATGATAAACGCGGCTCTTGCTAATGTGTTCAATAACACCAAGGACCAGCGAGTCATCGATCAATTAGTGGGGTTCTTCTGATGACCTCATTCAATCTCGCAACCAAGACAGCCAGAGAGCGCGTTGAAGTTGAGTTAGACAAATCCGCTTCACTGGCTATCTACAAACTGCGTCATGCCAAAACCATTACTCAGAAAGACATTCAAGTGCAGATCGCCGCATTACCCGCTGATCAGCAGGGATACTTCTGCCAGCGCTTAAATCATCACGAATTGCCGGAGTTTAAGTGATGGCAATCTGCAAGAACAAGGCATGCGGGAACAAGTTCAAACCAACAAGACCATTTCAGAAAGGTTGCTGCCAAGGCTGCGATTACGTTATCGCCATGGACTTTCTTGATAAGAAACGAGCAAAAGAAGCCGCTGAGCGAAAGAAGGCGGTTATTAAGCAGGAGCGTGAAAAACGGCAGAAATTAAGGGCCAGAAAAGAAGCACTAAGACCTCGCGGATATTACGTGAAGCAGGCTCAGATCTGGTTCAACAGATTTATCAGAATGAGAGATGAAGGACATCTCTGCATTAGCTGCGATAAGCCTTTTCAGTTCTCGTTCTATATACGAGGTCAGCTGTTTGATGCTGGCCATTATCGGTCAGTTGGTTCATGCCCTGAGTTGAGATTTGAAGAACTTAACGTCCACCTACAGTGCGTCCACTGTAACCGCGATTTATCCGGGAACGTGGTGGAGTACCGGAAGCGATTACTCATAAAAATCGGGTTAAAAAAACTGGAATGGTTAGAGGGGCCACACGAAGCAAAGCATTACACCATCGATGATCTAAAAGAAATCACGGCCAAATACAAAGCCAAATGCAAACAAATACAAAACGAGCGGGAGACAATGGCATGTTAGAACTGTATCTGAAACTTTATGAAGCCCGGTCAGTAAATTTCGAGGCCCGCGGTAATGCTCATGGCATTGGTCGTGATGAAATACTGGGATCCGCAGCCATGGCAACCAGCCGGCATCCACTTGGTCATCGGATGGTAATGGCGGAGGCGGGTGATCAGCATGCAATAAAAGCATTAGCTGAATGGGCTGAGTCAATCATCCATGAGTTAAACCAAGAGGTAGTTGCCGTGGCACTGGGGCGGCCATTGCCCGATCAGTTAATGAAACTGATTTACGCATCACCACGCTATGATCGTGAGCGCAGACGTTGTGCAGAGATAAAAGCCAAAGCTAAGCACTTGCGCAATTTAGGTAAAAATCATGATGCAAAAGAAAAAGACCTTCTGGCAGATGGAATAATCCACGCAGCAATCGAACGATGCAAAAAAGAAATCCTGACATCCGGACGCTGCCCGAAGTGTCGGGGTACAGGAGTGATGGAGCGCAAAGGCGATCAGTGCCCGATCTGCAACGGAACAGGGAAAACAATTCCAGATGTTTCCAGTATTCAGCAAAAACACGGCAATGAGATGTATCGGCAATTCATTCATCTCGTTGATTTAATGCAGATTGATAAATCAGAGTGGATCCGCGCATTTATAGAGCAAGTTAACGCCGAGAAGGTTGCGTAAATAATATCCCAGCGTTAGTATGTTCACATCATAGGCGATCTCTAATCAGGTCGCCTTTTTTGTTCCGATTTGCTGTGATTTTCCGCAGTTCGCATAACAAAAAGATAACTTTTTATCTATCGAAGCAACAGTAAACTGTTTACTTATGTAATAGTTAATTTGATAATAAAAAAAGCCCCAGTTACGAGCTGGGGCTTTCTGGTTAGTCCATCTTTATGTGTACTGACCCTCCTGCATTGTAGTAGTAACCAGTTGCATCTATTTCTAATGTCTTGGCTCCAACCAAATCGACTAGAAGTAAGACGCAAAAAGCAACAATTGTACTTGATAAACGGTCAATCTTAACAGGTTGGCCGTTTTCTTTTTCTTGGCTTTTCTGGTGTTTCATATATCCCCCTTAAGGGTTGTTGGTGAATTAAAATTAAGTTGCTCATACATGTCTCCTCGGGTTTACTAATTCGTTTTAAATTCAACCATATTTTGCAGCATAAATAGCAAAAGCGATAGCTTGACAAAAACTGGTTGTTGAAAAATGTAGCAGTAATATTCACGAATGATAATCAACATAGCTGGTTTAATACTTCATTAAGCCACAATATGTTGTGTTTTTTATTTTATCCGCATTTTGTCGCCACAACAAATTAGAGTCGTTATCGAAAGTCCAGTCGAGCTTTTTTATCTATGTGGCAACCTTATTTGGGTTTACACACCAAACGGAACCTTCCCGTGTTGGTTTTTAATTCAAAACATCATGCTTTTTGCTTGTTCGGCTGCATTGGCTAACAAGCAGCATGGTAAGCACACCTCACATAGAGAAGTTTAGGTGATGAACCTGTAATCCAGAATAGGTGACAGGTTCGACCCTGATATCACGATCCAAATTAATAACCTCGCATCCGCGGGGTTTTTTCGTTTATGAGGATTTAAAAATGTCTGAAACATATATTGGCTCAAAGATGATCAACGCAGAGCTAATGACCCGCGCTGAATACAATATTTTCCGTGGCTGGGAGTTGTCTGCTGATGAGAACGGCGATGACGAAGGATATTTGGTTGAGTATCTGGATGGCGGAAAGCCAAATACCACCACTCATGCCGGATATGTCTCATGGTCACCGAAAGAGCAATTCGATAATGCTTATCGGAAAACAACCGGTATGCCATTCGGCATGGCAGTTGAAGCCATGAAGATGGGTAAAAAAGTCGCGCGTTCCGGTTGGAATGGTTCAGGTATGTTTGCTTATTACGTTCCTGCAGGCAGTTATCCGGCAAAAGCAGACATTATCAAAGGCATCTTCCTGGATGATTTGGTGCCTTATCGTCACTACATGGCACTGAAAACTGCGCAGGGTGATGTATCTACCTGGGCTCCGTCTGGTAGTGATTCATTGGCTGATGACTGGTACATCGTAGAGTAACCACAAAAGCAACATTTAAGCCCGCTTCATCAAGACAAAACGATCAGAGATCTCATGGTTATCAATATTCATCCAGACCTATTACGGACTCAGGACTATGACGCCTGCCTGAGATCTGCCTGTGATGAATTATCAGTGCGTGGGATAGAGAATTTCATCCATTACAACCGCGAAACGACCGGGATAAGAGAAGTTGAGCTATTTAACCCTCCAGCAAAGCTTGTTCCGCACATCAACCATACAAACTGCACTATCGAGCTGAGAGAGCACAGCCTATGCGAGTAATAGCCACCGTAAACCAGCGTGATATTTATAACTCGCTCCCAAGAGACGCCAGAACAAAAGATGTCGAACAACAAATTCTGGATGGAATGAAGCGGGAGTTTGAGCGGCAGGGGATCTTATTTCTCGATAAGCCAGGTCTGTATCCGGAATATCCGAACACCTTCACCAAGGAGCGCATAGGCAATTGGTTGGAAATCACAATTAAGCAGGGCAAGGCATGAGCAATCCAGTTCATCAGGCAAACCAGATTGCCACTGAGGCGCTAAAGGTCACCCCTCCGGCCGCGTACGGGATGTTTAAGTTGTTTGGCATTTCTCCTGCCGATTGGGTTACTTACCTAACTCTGCTGTACATCATCATTCAGCTGATGCTCGTTATTCCAAAGTGGCTAAGACAATACGGGCCATGGTTCACCCGGCAATACATATCACTCCGTCTGCTGATTAAGTCCGTGGTGAGTCGATGAATAAGCGGGTATCCAAATCACTTTGTACTGTAATGGCTGTAATAGCCATCGTCACGGGGTGGCAAACTCAGTACAAAACAAACCCAGAAACATTGCCGGCTGAAGTTAAACAGGTAATGACCTCAAAAGCTGGAAACCAACTCCGATTCAGCCAGAAAGCATTCGAAATTATCGGTGATGCAGAGTCATGCAGACGAGATGCTTATCAATGCCCAGCAAGGATCTGGACTGCAGGAATTGGTCACACCGGGAAAGGCGTTAAGCCAGATCTGAAAGATATACCGCTTGAAACAATTGCCCTATGGTTCATCTCCGACACCATGGAAGCGCAAAACTGTATTGAGCAAAACCTCGAACGCCCCCCACTCAAAAAATTACCGCAAGGTGTGTTTGATGCCATCGGCTCACTGATTTTTAACACTGGCTGCAAAAACATCATCAATTCAACGCTGGCCAAGTTCATCAAGGCCGGTGAGTACATCAAAGCATGCTATCAACTCCCGCGGTGGAACAAGGCCGCAGGGAAGGAACAACCGGGATTAGTCATTCGAAGAGGTAAGGAGTTAGCCGTATGTCTTTCACCAAACTAAGAGCCGCATTACACAATCAGATCGCCAGATGGGCGTTGCTGCTGGCTTTACTGACTACTATTCAAACCTACTGGTATCTCTTTGCAGAGAAAATGCCGCTGTTGGCTTATGTGTTCGGGGCGACAGCATTAACAATAGCTGTGCAGGTGATCAACGTTGTTTACGGTAAAAAAATCGCTGCATACAAAGCGTCACTGAATACGGTAAGTGACGATGAGTAAAATAACTCAGGCGCTAATCGTGGCCGTTATCATGCTGGCGGTCATTGCATTTGGGTTGTATAGCCACACGGAGTCACTATCGAACAAGGCTGCACAACTTGAACGGGATAAAACAGAGTTGTCAGGGAAGGTTGAGGTTAAGCAAGCCGCCATTAACACCATGGCTTATCAGCAATTAACGGCAGCCAAGATAGACGCGCAATACGTTACGGAGATGAACAATGCAAAATCAGAATTGGAAAAAATGGAGCTCGGCGTTGCTAATGGCACTATCGGGCTGCACATCAACGCAACTTGTCCAAGAGTGTCCGGCACCTCCGGCGCCAGCAGCGTGGGCGATGCAGAAAGCCCCCGACTTGGAGACACCGCTGAACGGGATTATTTCACCCTACGCGGTAGAATTAAAACAGCAACCAACCAAATAAGCTACTTGCAAGACTACATCATCAGCACTTGCCAAAACCCGACCCCATCAACAACCAATAGCGCGAATAACAAGTAACAATGGCTAACGACTGGAACGCTATCAACCAACTCTTCCAAATAGAAGCGGAGAGAACCGGAGTAAGCGCAAAAGAATGGTGTGAGAAAAACGGGTACAACTATCAATCAGCTCGGCGCTATTTAAAAACTCGCGCACAATCAGTCACAACAAGTAAAACTTCTCGCACAGCAGCGCAATCCAGCACCAAGAAGCCCAAGAAAAATGCGCAAACTTCGCAAAAGTCACTGCGCAAATCGAATGCGCAAAATAACTCTGCGCAAAGTGCGCAATGCGCAAACGACAATATTGATGCCGATGATGAGAATAATTCGCCAGAAATTGAACCAGACATCAGGCAAGATGCGAAACCGAACAGACACAACAAGCAGGACTCTCCGGCAAAGGGCGTTCGAAGTGGAAACCCAAACCCAGTAAACCTGTTTGAGCCAAAGAACGATGTTGCAGTAAAGCACGGCGGTTACGCTAAATACTTCCAGCAAATAGAATACTTCGATGATGCCGAATTAATGTCTCTGCATGACGAGCTGACATTCACCCGAGCAAGGGTTATCAGCGTCACGAAGAACCTGCAAAAGATGCATGAAGACCTTAGCAATGCCACTGAAATACCCGACCGCATTGCACTGTACGGGAAGATAACCGCAGCAGAACAGGCGCTTGATAGAAACGTTGCCCGTGTGGAGTCACTAACTAGAACGCTGAGTGCTATTCGCATTGATGATGTTAATGAGCCCAAGATTATTGCGGATACCGATCGCATTAAATCAGCCAGGCGAAAACTGGATGCTGAGACTGCTCGACTTGAACGCGATCAGGGCGGCGATACAACTCCAGTTGGCGAGATTGTAGAAGACTTGCAACAGATGGGATCTGGCGGATTAATGAGTGGCTAGTAATTTGTTGTCAGATCAATAAACATGGAAATTAAGTTCCAAATAAAACTCCAGTCTTTGGTATTTTAGGTGCTCAATGATTTCATTCTCTTATTTGGAGCATCCAATGAAAAATAACATTGAACACATCAAGGCCATCATGCAGGTTTTTATTGAAAGTGAGACGGTATTTACTTCACTGACAGATGTTATGAGCAAATACCCAATTCAGGGGGATGGTAATAATGATTTTGTGCACCACTATCTGCTGTTAATAGAAAATGGGTTTGTTTCTAACAGGGCTGGCGAATTCTCTTATAGTAAGTTCGGCCTAACATCATGCATTGGAGAAACAAATTTCAGGTTTTCAAATGCGCAGATCAGGCTTACGGCCGCAGGCCATGAATTCTACGACACATTGATTTCACCATCATTTACTGAGCGCCTTGCTGATTTTAAAGATCAGCCGATCGAGGTGATGAAGGATGTTGGTAAAGAGTTGATTACTTCATACTTGAAAAAGAAATTTGATATTGAATGAGCTATTGAAACCAAACAGACCCGCTTCGGCGGGTTTTTTATTATCTGAAATCTGGAACTAATGACCGAAGCGGAAAACATCGCCTACATCAAAGCTCATCTGAGCGATAAATGGTGGCGCATGAACAATCTCTACAAGATAGAGAATGAGCAAGGCGTTTTGGTTCAGTTTAAATTGCGTCCTGCTCAGGAATTGCTGTTTCGCTGCATGTGGTGGCTGAACATCATTCTGAAAGCGCGTCAGCTTGGATTCTCAACAGCGATTGATATTTACCTGCTGGATGAGGCACTTTTCAATAAAAACATCAAGTGCGGGATCATTGCTCAAGACAGAACTGCTGCCGGTGAGATATTCCGTACCAAGATTGAGATCCCATTCGATAATCTGCCTGCTTGGCTGAAAGCTACCTTTACTATCGCATCAAGACGCGGTGGCGCATCTGGCGGGTACATTCTTTTCAAGCATGGCTCCTCCATTCAGGTGGCGACATCATTCCGTTCTGGCACAGTGCAGCGCTTGCATGTATCAGAGCATGGGAAAATCTGCGCGAAGTATCCAGAAAAGGCCAAGGAAGTAAGAACGGGTACGCTCAACGCTATTCACCCAGGCTGTATCGCATTTATCGAGAGCACAGCGGAAGGCGTTGGTGGTGACTTCTATGAAATGTCTATCAACTCGCTGGAGCTTGCCAACGCTAACGCTGAGTTGCTGCAAATGGATTGGAAGTTTCACTTCTTTGCTTGGTGGCAAGACCCGAAATATACCGCGCCAGTGCCGGCAACCGGTTTGGTGTTGAGCAAAGAACAAGACAAATACTTCGAATCAATCGAAAAAGCCATGCACATGACGCTCACGGATGGGCAAAAGCAGTGGTATGTCAGTAAGCAGCGCGAACAGAAAGCGGAAATGAAGCAGGAATTCCCGAGCACCCCGCTTGAAGCATTCTTAACGTCTGGTCGTCGCGTGTTTGATTCAATCGCCACACTCAATGCGACCGGCGATTGTATTGCCCCGCTGCTGGTTTATGACATCAACCCGGACACTGGTGATAAAACCAAGGCGCGGAAGCCAGAGAAACTGGATAAACAAGGCGTCACATCACTGGAGAACATGCTGCTGGTGTGGGAATTGCCCGACGAGGATGACGATTATGTTATCGGGGCTGACGTAGCGGAAGGCCTTGAGCATGGCGACAGGTCATCACTCGATGTGCTGAATAAGCGTACTGGTGAGCAAGTGGCTCATTGGTTTGGGCATCTCGATACCGAGCGTTTCGCCAACCTGCTGAAACATATCGGCATCATGTATAACCAAGCCTACATCGGTCCAGAGCGTAACAATCACGGCCACGCCGTTCTGAATACGCTGAAAAACATCTATCCAGTACGCCGCATCTACTCCGAAGAATATCTTGACCGCGTTTCAGATGAAGAAAAGAAACAACTCGGCTGGCTGACAACCCGTCATTCAAAACCCATTCTCGCCGAAGGAATGAAGTCGTTATTTCACAACGATATATCTGGCATTCGTTGGATTGGCACCATCAACGAAATGACCACCTATGTCTATGACGCCGCAGGCAGCATGAATGCGCAGGAAGGCTGTTTTGACGACCAAGTAATGAGCTACATGATTGCCCAAGAAATGCGTGTCAGGGCACCGGAACGCATCAGAGAAAAACCAATTGAGCGCAAAAAATCCAACAATTCACAAGAATGGATGACTAAATAATGCCGCGTATTTATCAGAAAAAAATGAATGGTGCGAAAGCTAACCGATCGACAAAAATCCTTGAATCGACAGAATTAGCCAAGCTGATGAGCGATATCAATACGCAGCCGGATTGGCGAACATTGGCTAGACGAGCGCTTGCATACTATGACGGCGATCAACTAACGCCGGCAGTCAAAGATAAACTGCAGGAACGTGGCCAGCCAATCACGCTGCACAACTTAATTAAGCCGACGATTGATGCCGTATTAGGTATGGAAGCGAAAACCCGTACCGCATTGATGGTGTTGGCTGACGAACCGAATGATGAATATGAAGAATTGGCGGAAGCGATCAACGCTGAGTTCATGGATGTGTGCCGGTTAGCCAATCTTGACCGTGCGCGTCAGGAGGCATACAAGCAACAAATCTCAGCTGGTTTGGGGTGGGTTGAGGTAGTCCGTAATGGTGACCCGTTCGGGCCAAAATATAAAATCATTCACGTACACCGCGACGAAGTGTATTGGGACTGGATGAGCAAAGAATATGACCTATCCGATGCGCGGTGGTTGATGCGCAAGCGCTGGCTTGACGTTGATGAAGCTAAGGTTATTTTGCCTGGCTTTGATGAAATTATTGATCACGCGGTCAATGATTGGATTGGGTTTACAGATACGTTTGTGGCAGATGGATCAGAGCCTGAACTGGAAAGCGCATTCAATGAATATTCATCATTCACGCGCATGCAACAGGAGTGGTTGAGTCGTGACCGTCAGCGCATTCTATTGCAAGTGGTTTACTACCGTGTTCATAAGCGTATTCAGGTGTTAGAAACTGAAACAGGGCGCTGCGTTGAGTACGATAAGAATAATCTGCTACAAGCAACCCTGCTTGGTATGAATAAGGCGTTTCTATCTGATCGCGTTATACAAGAAATCCGCGAAGCTTGGTTTATTGGCCCGCATAAAATCGGTGATCGTCCATGCAAAGCACCTTATGGCATGTTCCCTCTGGTACCGTTTTGGGGTTACCGCAAAGACTCTACCGGTGAGCCCTATGGTTTGATTGCTGGCGCTATACCAGCGCAAGATGAAGTGAACTTCCGCCGCATTAAACTGACATTCCTGCTACAAGCAAAGCGCATCATCATGGACCAAGATGCGACCAAAATGAAGCGTGAGCAGGTTCAGGATGAGGTAGAGCGTCCGGACGGCATGATCATCCTCAATCCAGATCGTAAAAATCAGAAATCAATCAGTGAAGTGTTCAAGGTTGAGCAAGATTTTAACATTGCGCAGCAGCAGTTTGCGGTAATGCAAGACTCAATGAAGCTGATCCAAGACACGATGGGCGTATTCAATGCGGCATTAGGCAAGGAGACCATAGGTCAATCCGGGGTTGCTATTGCGTCCTTGGTCGAGCAAAGTTCCACAACGTTGGCGGAGATCAATGATAACTACCGATTCAGCACTGAAATGCTTGGTAAGCTGATCCTTGGGTACCTGATGGAAGACCTTGCTGGTCGCAGGAATTACAGCATCACACTGAACAAGGATGATAAGCGCAAACGAAAATCTATTCAGATCAATGTCCAGCAGGAAGATGGTTCTTTATCCAACGACATCACTCAATTGTCAGCGCATATCGCCTTGGCACCAATCCAGACGACATCGATTTACAAACAGCAACTGGTAGAACGACTGACCGCAGCCTCAAGCCAGTTGCCACCTCAAGCGCAAGCGGCGGTGTTCGATTTGATTGCCGAAATGATGGATATCCCAAACAAGCATAAATTCATGGAGCGGATTCGCAACGCAATGGGTGTCCATAAAGATGCTGAAGATATGACACCAGAAGAACAACAGGCCGCACAAGATCAGGCGCAGCAGCAACAGCAACAACAAGAAATGGCAATGCGTGAAGTCATGGCGAAGATAGGCAAGTTGGAGGCCGACATTGCCGTGCAGCAGGCGAATGCCGCCAGAATCATGCAGGAGAAAGAAAGTGCTCGATTTACTGATGCGAAACAGCAGGCGGAAACAGGAAAGCTGATACAGGAAATGCAGGCTGTTGCGACCGAAAATGAGCGCATGCAGATTGAGTTATCCCAACTGAATGATCAGTTACTTAAAAATATCGAACTACAGCTTGATTCAGTTGCATAAACGTTGTTGATATATTCACCAGCCAGCGTTAGCATAGCTCAATAATACCGCCACTCTAATTTGAGTGGCTTTTTTATGTCCACTTCACAGTAATTTATCAATTCTAGCCTCGCCATCGTGCGGGGCTTTTTTATTTCCGAATTTAAGCCCTAACCGATAAGTGCATTCCATCGAGTGCTTTTATCCGCTAGGGCAGCGATAAAACCCAATCAACGAGGTACTAAATGGACGAACAGGCACTTAACGACGCAATGGCCAGTGGCGATTTAGACGCCTTAGATGCGTTACTCGATCAATACGATGACGTTGAAGAGGTAGATGAACCCGCTAAGCTAGCCGCCAAACCAACTGAAAAGGTCGAAAACACCGCGACGACTGCGGCAGAAGGTGAAGGCAATAGCGATAAAACCAATAGTGATGATGAAGCAACCGAACAAGAGCGTGTTGTCCTGTCAAAAGACGGCAAACACACGATCCCTTATGAGGTGCTGGAAAATGCCCGGTTACGCGCGCAAAAACTAGAGCAAGAAAACCAGCAGCTAAAAAGTATCACTGGTGAGCGCGACAAGCTGCAAGCATTACTTGAAAAACACGGCATTGATTTAAACGCCGAAGATTTGGATGGTAAAACAGATGCTGAGCTGAAAACGTTGGTTGATGACTATCCGGAAGTAGGAAAGGTGATCGCCAAACAAGCGCAGCAAATCCGCGAGCTTGAAGGAAAGCTGAACCAGAAGCAGGTAGAACCTGCCGCAGATTCAGCAAAATCCGCAGTTGTCCAAGCGTTTGAAAGTATCCCTGAGCTGGTTTCATGGCAAGCAGGGGACAAAGATCGACTTGAATACGCTGTCGCTAAAGATGCCGAGTTAATGTCGGACCCGCTCTGGCAAAGCAAGCCTGTTCGTGAGCGTTTCTTGGAAGCGGTGCGTCGGACGCAATCTGCGTTTGGTGACAAACCTAACGTTCAACAGCAGGAACAAAAACAGGAGCAGCAACAGCAGCGTAAACAGGAAAAACAAGGTGATGGCTTGCCGAACAGCCCGAGTGAATTGGGTAATAGCGTTCGTGAAACATCAACCAAGGGAACTCCTGAATATTATGCCAGCCTTTCACCTGGTGAACTGCAACGTGAAATGGCCGGCATGTCAGCTGATGCTATCGACAAGCTGTTAAGCACTATCGACTTCTAACCACATTCCACATAAACCATCAAATCAACCCGCCTCGTGCGGGTTTTTTCGTTTCTAGTTCTGGAGAAAATTTATGACTCAAGTAACAAGCGCGCAGGCCAACAAGATCCTGCAGGCGGCGCTGTTTATGGAAGCAAACCGCTCTAAATCCTTTGCCAATATGATGTCTGAGTCTGCGCCAAAAGAAGCGCAGCCAGAAGGCGCGGCAAATCAAACCAGCCATACTGCACCAATTGTCAAAGTCACTGATCTGCAGAAAACAGCTGGTGATGAAGTCGATATGCAAATCTTCCATCAGCTGAATGGCCGCCCAACGATGGGTGATAAAAAGCTGTCTGGTCGTTTGGAGAACCTGTCTCAAGCCTCGTTCTCGCTGAAAATCAACCAAGGCCGTCATGGTGTGGATGCGGGCGGTAAGATGTCGCAGCAACGCACTAAGCACAACCTGAAAAAAACTGCTCGCACCCTGTTAAGTGGTGGTTACTACAACAAACTGAATGACCAGCTGACTACCGTTCACCTGGCTGGTGCGCGAGGCTCAATGGCAAGTTCTGACATCATCGTGCCACTGGCATCTGATCCTGAATTTGCAGAAATCTTGATCAACGATGTTTTACCTCCAACCTATGACCGCCATTTCTTTGGTGGTGACGCAACCAGTTTTGCTGGTCTGGATTCCGCTGATTTGTTCGCGTTGTCATCTGTTGATGATTTATCACTGTTCATTGCAGAGCAGGCAAACCCAATCTCACCTATCAAGTTCATGATGGATGGCATGGCGGGGGATGCTCCATTCTACGTGTTGAACGTAACTCCGCGTCAGTGGAATGACTGGTACACATCAACCAGTGCAAAAGACTGGCAGATGATGCTGGCAACCGCCTCAAATCGCGGCAAAGGCTTCGATCATCCGGTGTTCAAAGGTGAATGCGCGATGTGGCGTAACATCCTGGTGCGTCAGTATTCAGGTATGCCGATCCGTTTCTACACTGGTGATAGTGTAGCTATTTCCAATAACAACGATGCAGCTACCACAACCACTGCAACCGCAGGCACCAACATTGACCGCGCTATTCTGTTGGGTGGTCAGGCGATGGCCATGGCATTCGGTGCTCAGAATGGCGGCTCATTCAACTATCACGAAGAACCAGCCGACCATGGCAACAGCACTGAGATCTCTATCTCTTGGATCAATGGTATGAAAAAAATCCGTTTCGCCAACAAAGCAGGTCGCGTTAATGACTTGGGTGTTATGGTTTTGGATACCGCGATCACCCTGGGCTAATCAATGATGGCCGGTTAATGCCGGCTTTTTCTTTGACTAAATAAAGGAAGCGTTTGTTATGACTATTAAAGATTCAACCTTGCTGAATAAGCCGGTTTATCAGGGCGAAGGCGGCAACGTATCGAAAGAAGGTTTCAGCTATACGCTGGCTGCGGCACAAATTGGTGACGTGATCAATGGGCTGAAATTTCCAGCAGGCACTAAAGCCACCGCGATTGAATACATCAATGCGGCGCTGGGCGCCAGCGTCACGCTGGATGTGAAATTAGGCAGCGCTACTCTGGTTGCTGGTTTGAGTTGCTCGACTGCAGGCAAGGGCTACATCCCAGTTGCAGATGTGCTAACCGCAGATAATGCACTGTTCTCGCTGGTTGTCGGCGGCGGAGTGGCTACCGGCGCAGTCACATTCCGTCTGGTGTATGAATCACTCGGTACTCTGTAACCCATATCATTAATCAATAGGCTCATCACTTGATGGGCCTTTTTATTGGAGCAAACCCAATGGCAGAAACAATTGATCTGGTTTACATCGGTGATAAACCACAAAAGAAAGACACCGCCTATGGCACTTACCTGATCTTCCCGAAAGGCGAAGCGATCCCGGTGCCCATCGAGTTATCGCCTAAGTTCTTACGCCACAAAGATGTGTGGGTAAAAGCGGTTGATTATGCAGATGTGAAAAAGCAGCAGGAAGCTGAAGCGAAAGCCAGGGCAAAGGCTGCAGCGCAAGCAGAAGAAGAGCGGCTTGCAAAGCTGGAAGCGGAAAGTCTGGTGTTAGAACCTTTTGGTGATCTCGGCAAAATGAACAGCGGTAAGTTGAAGGCGATTGTTGAATCAGAAGGTCTCGGTATTGAAATTCAAGCTGGTGAAGTGGTGCGCGATTATGCGTATCGCATTCGTGATGCGCTAAAAGCCAAAGCAGCGGCGACTGAATGATGGATAAGGTCGATCCAGATGTGTTCCTGCCGTTACTGCGACGGCACGTTTCAGGGCCGCTCGATACCATGATGCGAGAAGCACTGATTGAAGCTGCAATCGTTTTTTGCCGGCAGAGCAAATATCTAGTCGATACGCTCACGATCACAAATGTTATTGCGGATCAGGATATTGCTATTTCATCGGACTCCGACCTTAAATCATCCGACCTCAATTCTGTTATGGATGGGGCGGGGAATTTGTTATCGGGTGGCATTGATTACTTGGCTATTTCTGCCAACAAAATCAAATCACTGGCTGATTTCAATACATTAAAGATTGGTTTTTGTATTGAGCCGCGACAAACCGCAACCCAAATACCTCAACCCCTGTTTGATGATCATGCCGAAACCATAGCTTATGGTGCAGCACGGATTCTCTACCTCAAGCCCGGCATGCCTTGGACGGATGCAAAGCGTTCTCAGTTGTATGACACCGAGTTTACCGAAGGAATTGTACGGGCAACGCGGTTTCGCTTGGCGCAATCCAAGGCGCCAACCCAAAACGAATTTTCCAATCCCGTCCGAGTGCGGGATTTTTATTAAATGGAGCCCAATAAATGGCAACTGTAACCGTTGATACCATCCTGTCTCGTTGCAATACACTGCTGAATGACAAGATTTGGGCTCGCTGGCCTAAACAAGAATTGCTCGACTATTACAATGATTCCGTTCGAGCTATTGTTCTAATGCGACCTGATGCGAACGCAGCAGATGTTGATTTCACTTGTGTGGCAGGGACAAAACAGCTGCTGCCGTCTAACGCGTTAAAGCTAATTGATGTGGTTCGGAATGACAGCGGTCGTGTTATTCGCTACATAGATCGCGCTGCTTTAGATGATAACTACCCAGACTGGCACATTAGTGCTGATGCCGCTGACGCTGCCGCGTATACCTATGACGATCGCGATCCAAAGATTTTCTATCTATACCCAGGTGTAATTGCCGAAGCAAAAATCAATCTGGTCTACTCTGTTGCGCCGCAGGCAAAAACGTTGGCACAAGTTAATGATGCGACAACGCCAGCAGTTGCCGATCTTGATGATATCTATATCAACCCCATCATCGACTTCATTCTCTATCGCGCATACAGCAAAGATGCGGATTATGTTGCAAACAGCAATCGAGCTGTTAGTCACTACAATGCGTTCTCTCAGCAGCTTGGCGAGAAGACCAATACTGACAATGCGTTGGCTCAAATCCAAAGTCAGGCCTTCCAGCGAACCACTCAGCAGTAGAGGTAGTAAAGAATGGCGGGCACTTGGGTAAGAGCCGGGACTGTAACACTAACCGGCGGCAGTAAAAAGGTAACCGGGAGCGGTACGGCATGGACTGGCAGCCTGAATAAGGTTGGCAAAGGGTGTGCCTTTAAGCATAACAATATCGACTACGAGGTTGATTATGTTAATTCTGATACCGAGTTGTATCTGGTTGATACATATGGCGGACCAACGTTATCAGGGCAGAGCTACAGGATCCAGACCGTCGTCACCGATACGATCCCTGAATTATCATCCCGTATTTCGCAATCGCTTGCGTATGCCAACGCACAATATGGAAACTTGGAATCGTGGTCCACCGGCTCTGCCGCGAACGTCACGCTAACCGGCCCGGCAGGCAATCAGGTCACGCTGCCGAATCTGGCCGCAATGAATGCCGGCCCAGCTGCGTCGCCGGATTTCGATTTGCGTTCGCCAGCTAAACTATTGCGCTGGCAGAACTACGGCCTAAATCATGTCATTTTTGATGCTAGCTTGGGGAAATCACCGGCTGGGACAGATATTGACAGATATAACCCGCAATCCCATGTCGGTGATGAGACTACATACTATCCGACACTAATGGGATGGAATGGGACCAATACATACGGTGTGCGTGTTGATAATGCTCGGCGTGCGGATTCGGCAGCGGTTACAGAGGGCTGGTCCCTTGAAAATTCGACATTCATTGAAAACAATCGCACCTCGTTGCAACTGGATTACTACGTCAGCAATGAAACTCCTTTATTAAGATTATGCTCTTTGCCGGCATCCGGGGGTGGTTCGAGAGAAATCGTTAATCTACGCGGCAGCTATGGCGCATGGATTGATAAAAAAACGGTTTTTGATATCAGCGTAACAAACCGTGAGGGATTCAAAATATCCGGAATAGTTACAACCAAAAATTTGCCGCGATTTATTGCGTACGAACAAGCCGATGGAACAACGTGGCTCTACATGCAAATGAATCCGCTCACATGTATCAGAGGCGTTGTTGAATGGACTCAATTCGTTGGTGTAATCCCATTGATTGACAGAGTTCCAGCCCAAGGAACGTGTGTTTGGGATACAGCCAACGGTGGCGCGCAAGCGATCCCGTGTGTATGGACAGATGACGCTTTGCCGATAGTTTCGGGGACTTGGACTCCGGTTATTACTGGGGTTTCTGATTTTGGTTCTGTAAATGCCACGTATTTCAGAATAGGAAACATGGTAACTATACGTGCGTATATTTCATTTATCGGGAAAACAGTTCCTGTGAATGACGGGAAAATATATGGAATACCATTCATACCAAAATGGCTTGGGGATGGGTGTTACGTTCCGTGCGCAATATACAAAGGCGGCGTATCAGAGAATGGAATAAACGCATATCTGAGAGGTACGGACTCTGCGATAACATTTAACATCGTCGGGAGTCGGGCTGGATATCAATTTGAATCTGGTGCGGACTATATGATTTCTGCAACGTATGAAATTGCGTAAGAGGAATAAATCTAATGAGTGAATTTACAGAAGTTAAAGTATTAAAGAGCATCCGCGTATTGCCAGAATATTCTGCGATAGAAGTTGAGTGGCTAAACCGTGCTACCCGTGGCGATGGTTCAACGTTGGCCGAAACCCCTTTTAACAAAGCGTATGGGAAGTATGAGCGCCAGCAGTTCTTAACCGATCTGTCTGATAATCAGCATGTAACTACCTACGCCGATTTAGCTGGGCTGATTGATCCAGAGCCAATTGCCCAGACTGAGCAATCAGTCGCATAGTTGACCAAAGATATCTCCAGCGTTACATTATCCAAATAATAACCCGCGCTCTCTGAGTTGCGGGTTTTTCTTTTTCTCCCTCCTGAAAAAACCAAATGCCGACAATCGATATCACCACAATGCTGGGCATGAAGCCGCGCATTGCGCCATTCCTGTTGCCTGATGAATGCGCTGTGTTGGCTAAGGATTGCCACTTTGATAGCGGAATAATTTCTCCGCTCAATGATGATGAACTTAATACAGTTACATTCCCATTCGCACCAAAAACGATTTTTCATTACAGGAGTGATTTCTGGTTTTCATGGACTAGTGATGTAGACGTGATCCGGTCACCGGTAGCTCAGGACGACTATGGGCGCATTTATTACACGGACGGTGACTATCCCAAAGTCACTACGTCAGATATAGCGACATCGGGAGCAGTAAGACCAACGGCATATTACCGCCTTGGTGTTCCAGCGCCCTCAGCCATAGTTGGTGTTGGCACCATCACGCCGCCAGTGGGTGGTGTTGATGATTCATCTACTGACGATGAAACCCGGTACTACATTCAGACGTTTGTTTCGGCAACCGGGGAAGAGGGGCCGCCGAGCGCGGTATCGATAGAGGTGACTATCGCCATTCCTGACTCATCAGTTGAGCTGCTGTTTTCTGCACCGCAATCAAATAACAACAATATTAATCGTCGCCGCATATATCGCAGTGCGACAAGTGATTCTAGCAGTGGCTGGTACTTGGTTACGGAGCTGGATGTCGCTGTGGGCTCATTCATTGACTCGCTAACAGATGATCAACTTGGGCCGATTCTGGCAACGGAAGACTACCTTCCACCGCCAGATGACATGCAGGGCTTGTGTTTGATGGCGAATGGTATTGCGGCTGGATTTTCAGGTAATACCGTGTTGTTTTCTGGCGCATATTTGCCCTATGCGTGGCCGAACGCCAACAGGCTAACGACAGAAGATGATGTGGTTTCTATTTGCCCTGCCGGAACCTCACTAGTGGTTGGCACAAAAGGCTCCCCCTACGTGATGACCGGCGTTTCGTCTTCATCAATCACAAGTCAGAAACTTAACGTACAGCAAGCCTGCATTAGCAAGCAATCTATGATTTCCGTGGATGGCGTTGTTTTTTATGCCTCTCCGGATGGCTTGGTTGGTGTCACTGAAAATGGCGCCTCTGTAGCCACGGAGCGGATCATTTCCCGCGATCAGTGGCAGGCAATGAGCCCCTCAACATTAAAAGCTTGGTCATACGAAGGAAAATACATCGGATTAACAGATTCGACTGGTTTTATTTACGACCCAAAAACCGGTGATTTCAGGGAGCTATCTAATCGATGGGATGCCGCCTATAACGATATGACCGCCGATGCCCTGTATCTGGCAAAAGGCTCGTCACTCTACTCATGGCGTGGCAGCAGTGAAAGCAACGTTGAATTTCGTTGGCGCAGTAAAGAATTTATTGAAAACCAAGGCACATCATTCTCCAGTTGCCGGATCGTGGCAGACGACATTAGCAAGATTGGCATGATCTTGTTCATTGATGGCGTTCAGGAGTTGGATTTATCAGCCTCAGTATTGCCGAATGGATCATTCAGACTGCCCGCCTATCGCGGATACAAATGGCAGATTGAAGTGAGGGGAAATTCAAAGGTGGAGCGGATCACGCTGGCGACATCAATGCAGGAGATGAGTAGTGGCGGATAAAGCGGCATTTTCTGCTGGCAGAGATCTCCCAAGTGTAGCTGAAAACGTGGAGCTGCTCACTGGACAGCGCGGGAACCAGCTCGATAAGGCGGTGACATATCGAGACCTGCAGTCCCTTGGTCTCGCCACGCTATCCCGGATAGGGTCAAACTATAAAGCCGGGATAAACACCGATCTCATTTCTTCACCAACAGATATTCAGTTCCCGGTAAAGCCTCTCAATGTTATTGCTAATGGAGCATTCAACACTATTCTGATTGAGTGGGATGATCCGAATTACCGCGGCCATGCTTACGCCGAAGTGTTCAGGGCGGCTTCGGATAACCTGTCGGTGGCGGTAAAAATAGGCACCTCATCTGCCAATATGTACTCAGATCCCATCGGCGGATCGGCAAAGGTGTATTACTGGGTTAGGTTTGTAAATCGGAGCAACCCGCCGGTAGCTGGCCCTTACAATTCTGAGTCTGGCACCTATGCCGAAACAGCTGAAAATATACAAAACATATTAGATGCGCTGCAGGGGCAGATTGAAGAAAGTCATTTAGCTCAATCATTGTTATCTAATATCGAGCTGATCCCAGCTCTTAATACATCCATTCAAGATAGAGCTGCTGAAATACAGCAGATCACTGTTGACCTAACATCGCTGACCGACCGTCAATCGCAGGCTGAGGCGATATTAAAAGCGGCCCAAGATTTGCTCGGTTCAACAACTATCAACGTTTCATTGCTGCATGATGAGCTAAATAGAAATGTATTGCAGTATGGCGAAGAGGTTCAAAGTCTACGAAATGCGATCCTTTCCGTTGATCCGGCAACCAGTGAGATAACGATTGATGCTATTAATGTTGTTCGTTCTGAACTGCAAACCAATATCGATCAAGTAACACAGCGGGTTTCTTCTGTAGAGGGATTGCTAACACAAAAGGCATCTTCTGTTGATGTGTCGCTGCAATCACAGCGTATTTCAACTGTTGAAACCCAGATGAATTCAATTAATGCAGAGTTGACCAACCAAGTTACTCGTGCTGAATTCACTGAAACTACTGAGGATGTAACTCAATTAACTACCCGCATGAGTGCAGCGGAAGGCTCTATCTCGCAAAAAGCGACGCAGCAATCCGTTGATCAGCTCGGGAGTCGGGTGTCTACGGCAGAATCTGGACTGCTCGCTGTCAATACTGATCTGCAATCAAAAGCGACACAAATCAACCAGATCGATAGTGCATATAAAGCCGCTGATGCCGCTAACGCATCTGTTGGCGCAGCGAATTCAGCTGCTATTACTCAACTTTCACAAACAGTTTCAACCGCGAATTCAGCAACAAGCCAGCACCTGAGTAACATTGATACATCGGTGTCTGGATTAAACAGCTCTGTCACACAATTACAGCAATCATCCAGCACTAATGCTGAAACCATCGCCAGTAGCTATGAGCAATTACAAGCAAGGGCTAATTTGGCGGCACTGGCAGCCGCAAGCGCGGCACTTTCTGATGATGAGTCAGGCAGGGCGAATCGCGTATCTGAAGCATCAATCAGAAAAGACATGACTGTCGTTGCCAATAACCACGAGGCATTGGCGCAAACGGTTGAGGAGTTACGGGCTAATTTTGAAACAACCTCTGCAAGCCTGACAGCGCAAGGCGTAAACGAGCAAACAGCAAGGGTTACAGCGGATGAGGCGTTATCGCAGACCATATCAACACTGGAATCATCATATAAAACAGCAGATGCGGCATTAAGTGCAAAGGTGTCCAGCGAAGAGACAGCCAGAGCAAGTGGAGATTTGGCGCTAAGTTCACGTGTTGATCAGGTGGTTGCTGCAACTGGAGCAAATGCGGCCGCTATTCAAAATGAATCAACCGCGCGGGTTAATGCTGATTCCGCCATAACAACACTGGTTTCAACGGCACAGGCAAAAGCCGACTCAGCGTATGCATTGACACAAACTGAAATCACAAACAGAGCGGACGCTGACGCCGCACTATCAAGCCGAATCGATACAACACAAGCTTCCGTTGATGGGGTGTCAGCGGCTATTCAGTCCGAGCAGCAGGCCAGAGTTGCGGCAGATAGCGCTATCGCTGGCAGAACAGATCGAATAGAGGCTGTAATTGGAGGGGATACCGGCAACCTTTTCACCAATCCGACATTCACTAATGACAATCACGGATTCCCCGGGCAAGGCGTTGTTCGATATGCCGGATACCCATACATGCCAGCAGGCAGCCCAGCGGCAAACTGCCTTGAAATTTCAGCCAGAGACACCATTGGGAAAAGCATCCCGGTTACAGCCGGGGATGTTTACCACTTTAGCTTGGCGTGTGCCACTGGAGACCTCGGGGCTCCTCGTATCGGCATTGGCGCTTCCGTTAAAAATGCCGGTGGAGAGGTTATTTCTTGGCTACTTGCGGCTTCCCGTACTGATGCCTCGGCAGAATGGCGCACAATATCCGGGTCGATTGCGGTGCCAGCGGGTGCTGCCAGCATTAGCTTGTGGGTACAGCTGGATTACGCGGGAGGTAGCCACTGGTGGATGATCACCGGGGTTCAGTGGACAAACGCAAACGCTACCCGACCAGTCAGCGCTCTTTTGTTGTCAGAGCAAACCGCCCGCATTGATGCGGATAGCTCATTAAGCCAGAGAATTGATGTATCACAAGCCAAGGCGGATAGCGCATATGCCTTAGCTCAGGAAGAGGTAACCAACAGAGCCGCCGCAGATAGCGCTTTAAGCCAGCGAGTTGATGTCGTTCAGGCGACAGCTGGCGATCTAACTGCATCGGTTCAAACACAAAGCCAAGCCATCTCATCACTACAGGCCGGCGCACAGGCAATGTGGACAGTAAAAGGTCAGGTCGCGGACGTTAAAGTTGGCATTGGCCTGATGGTTGATGGCGACGGCAAATCTCAGGTGATGGTTTCAGCGAGTCAGTTTTTTGTATTTGACCCTAACAGCGCCGCACCAACCCAGTCGCTATTTGCCGTATCTGGCGGTAAAGTAATAATACAAAAAGCAGTCATTGAGGCTGCAACCATTGAAACCGTGACGGCTATGAAACTAACGGCTGATTACGTTAAGGCTGGAGTCAGTATTTCATCCCCTATCATCAATGGCGGATCCCTGTCACTCGGCAACATCTACATGGATAGCGGCGCCGCCGGATTTGGTAAGGGCGGGCCATATGGCGGCTGGGGTTTTGGCTGGAATACCATCATCTATCAGGATGGTTCTCTATATACGAACCGGCTTTATGCAGACAGCGGGCGGTTTAATGGTGAAGTAAATGCCAGCTCTGGCACATTCAGTAATGTAACCATAGGCGAAAACTGCAATGTGCTTGGCACTGTTTACGCAAATAAAATCGTCGGTGACGTTATTGCTGCAAAATATCTCAACAAAAACCAAACATACACGATCGCTGCATCGTCAAAAATTAGAATGGTCAACTGCTCAGTTGGCGTGTCAAACACAATTCAGTATGGAACTGATTACAGTACATACACTGTTACAGCAACCGCAAGATTGTACATCGATGGTTCCGAAGTTGATTCAGGGAGTATTTACAAGTCAATTAGTGCGGGCGGTGCCGCTGGGTATCTATCCGTTGACGGTAAGACAACTTTAGATGCGAATGTGTCCGCAAATGCCAATCACACAATCCGACTTAATTGGGATGGTGGCGGATCGACGGCACTAGTCTTTTTGATCCCGCAGACCACAGGAAGCATCTACTGATGATAAAAAAAATAACCCGGCAATGCGGCGAACCAAACTTACCGCAACAAATCTACGAAGCCTGCCTTAAAAAGCAGGCTTTTCTGTTTGTGCGCGATCGGGTTGGTTGGGTTTTAAAGCCCATTGCTGACGATGGAGTACCGGGTGTTTTGGTGTGGGTTGCTTGGTCCGAACGAACGAACGGCCTCGATGAATATACGGAATATGTGAAATATCTTAGCCAAAAAATTGGTGCAAGGTTTATCCGCTTTCACACGGCCCGGAAGGGGTTTGTCCGTGTTGCCAGCAAATACGGGTGGCAGCGAAAGTTTGACGATCCTGATGGATTGATGATTTTTGAAATGACTTTATAGGTGGTTTTATGAGTAAAAGTGGCTCTGGAGTTGAAGAAACAAGCCTACAAAAAGCGCAGGCAGATATCGCCTCTGAACAATGGAGTACATATCAAAACGACCTTAAACAGTATGAAGACTTGTTCATGGACAAAGTTGATAGCCTGAATGATGCATCGAATTACACCAAAGTGGCCGGTGATGCAGCGACACAAACATCAAGCGCATTTGGCCAAGCCAGACTGAAGACAGCTGATAATTTGGCGGTATCTGGCGTCGATCCAACCAGCGGGAAATATCAGGCCGCAATGAGTGACATCACCAAGTCGCAAGTTACATCTCAGATTGATACCACTAACAAAGCGCAGAACGACCAAGCCAGCAAGTACACCGCAGGACTTTCTGATGTCGTGTCACTTGGCGCCGGGCAAAAAGCGGATGCGCTATCTGGATATTCCTCTTTGGCCAAATCGAGCGCGGCAAAAGCCAGTGCTGATGCAGAGGCATCTTACAACGAACATGCAGGCATGGTTAACGCCGTAGGTACTGCCGCTGGCGGATACGCAGCATACAAGATGAACAAGTAAGGAGGATCCATGGGGTACGCATCAGATAAATACGCCAACATCGTGCGACAACAATACACCGATTGGAAAACGCGCTACCAACCTGAGCAACAGAAGTTAATGAGTTTATCGACTGACAATTCATTGATGAACGCACAACTCAATCGAACTTCAACAAACGCGGCTAATGCCGTTTCCAGCGCAGAACAGGCACAAAGCAATCAAATGTCACGAATGGGTGTTGCGACTACCACAAACAGCAACGACAACAGCAGCAGCCTGAATACATCACTTGCTGTGGCTGCCGCGAAGAATGGAACACGTAGTGCGGCAGAAGGGCGAAACCTAAGCACTCTGGCTGGCAGCACGGCACGTAGTTACACCACCGGTCTAACAGAAGACGCCACATCGTAAGGGGATGGCAATGGGATACAGCTTATTGGATGCCGCACAATCAACTCGCCAGCAGGCTTTGCAAGGTATGGCCGATGTATCTAATCAAGAAGCACAGCGAGAAGGTGACAACGCACAACTTAAGGCAGCAAAGAAAGCCACTACGATGGGGGCTGTTGGTACAGGGGCGGCGGCTGGATTTATGATTGGTGGGCCTTGGGGGGCCGCAGCAGGTGCTGGTGTTGGCCTCATCTCATCACTTTTCTAAGGAGTTAACATGCGATTATCAACACAAGGCTTCGCTGACGGGTTTCTGAATGGTTTCCGTACTATGGCCGATTACCAAAGCCAACAAAAAGCCAATGATAGAGCTGACCGCGCAATGAACTTGCAAGAGCAGGAAGCCAAGGACAGCAAGGATTATCGAGCAAAAACGTGGGATCACGCTATGAAAAGAGAGGGCGTGGCCGATGCGCGATATCAGGATGAAACAACGTATAACCGAGACCGACAAGGTAAATTAGATAGTCTGAATGAAAAGCAAACTCTAGCCAGTATTGCTAATCAAAACGCGCAAACTGGAATAGCAAAATCAAGGTTAGATATTGATAAGCAACAAGCAGCACAGCAAAAACAGTTAACCGATTTTGCCCTTCAAGAAAAACAAAAACAGCTGTGGGCCGAGGAAAATTCCGGATTATTGCTAGGTGGATGGAAAAACATTTCAGCTGGGAAACCACTAACCGAACAACAAGCAGCAGCATTGAACGACCCACGTGCTGGGGCTATGAACATCAATAAATACACTGACAAAAACTATGTCACCGCTGTAACCGGACTGAAGTCTGGCGTGCAAAACATCATGACCAACTTCAAGCCAGATCAGTTTCATAGTCAGGAGTTTTATAGTCAACTTAATTCACCGCAGATGAAACAGCAGATGGACGTTGTATTCCGTGATGAGGTGAAAAAAGGGATTGGCTATGTAGATGATTCAGGTAAGAAAGTGGTAGATAAAAAATTTGCCGGGATAGTCCCAATGAAAGATGGCTCATTAGCGTTAGAAGTCACCCCAGTTTATGAAGATGGTTCAATGGGGGATGCTAAGCCGGTAACAGTTAATCGCAGTAGCGATAAAAACGACTTAGTTAGAACATTTTCGCCTGCTGATATTGTTGGGGTTATTAGTGCTCGGGCGAATATGGCTAATGCAGTTAAAAACCCAGATACCTTGCTGCAGGATATTGGTGTGATTCAAGGACCAGATCGAAAAGGTTATGCACGAGCCGTTGCTGATATTGACTCAGACACTCAGAAAAATATCAGCCAAATACTGCGAAACTCAGCAAGCGATCCAATGGCAAACAAGGAAGAGGTAAAGCAACAAGTAGCGGATGAACGGGTGGCCGGAGAGGCAAGAAAAACAGAATATAAAAAGCTTTACGGTTTGGCTGATGTGGCATCACCTCAAAACGACAGCGATCAACAGCAGAGCGATATTCCCGCAAAGTTAGTGACAGAGTGGGTTGGTGGTGACCCGGCTAAACAACAATACTTGCAACGGTTAATCTCGTCAGGCCGGATAACGAAAGATACAGCCGATACCGTGTTGCTTGATCAGCAATATCAGGCTTATCAGAAAGAACAAAAGAACCAATCCCTTGAACAGGCAGCCTTAAATCACAAGTCTAAGTAAAGTTGCATTAACCAACCGCAAGCGTTAGCATTTCCCCATCATGGCCGAATTTTAAACAGTTCGGCCTTTTTCATTTCTGCATACCTATAACCCCCGTAGTTCACTCTGCGGGGGTTTTCTTTTTTTAATTCCGAGAGACTGCCATGGCTGATCAGCAAAACCAAGAATTAGACCCCGTATCTGAATCATGGGATAGAAATATAAAACTGCGGAATGATTTAGCTTCGAGAGCTGGCAAGCCGGACAACCTTGAGATAAAGCCATTAGATGCGCCAAAGCAGTTAATGGGGTCTGCCGTATCCTCTGTTGGTACCGGAATTAAAGAGCTAAGTCTTGGTGATGTGGCTCGCGCTGGCGAAACAGTGCAAAAAGGTTCAATGCTAAGTGAGGGCGTTAATTGGCTGGCTGGCAAGGCTGCTGATACTTTTCTTTCCCCAGAAGACGCAGCACAAGCAAAGATGGCAGCTGCTGTCGCAACTGGGTTGGCAGATGGTGCGAATGTTAATGGAAGTAGTAGCGACACAAATAAAGCAATCAACACGGTAGCAGATGCAGCCGATGTGGTTATTGAGCCAGTAGCGCAGGCAGTTGGTGGAGCGATTAAGGGCGGCGGTGATTGGGTAAAGGATTCTGTTTCAGACCAGGGTAAAGAGGCGATGAATCGTCAATTTTTTACCGAAGACAAAGGTGGAAGCTTGCATGCAGGCGATGCTTGGACAACCGATCCAGCCGTATGGGCTATGAAAATGTCTGATGTGATCGGCACGGTTGGCGGGACACTTGTTGTCGGTGGAGCTGTTAAAGGGGGCGTGAAAGCAGCCGTTACACGATCAATGCTCAAGCGCGGGGCGCCAGAAGCGTACGCGGCACAGGTTGCTGAGTTAACAGCACAGCGTATTGGCGAGAAGGCGGCATTTTCAACTGGTGCAGCAATGTCAGTTGGACAAACAGCTGATCAAACCAGAGAGTCGGTTAAATCACTCAGCTTTGAAGAGTTAATGAATAGTGACTCATTCAAGCAAAACGTTCAGCTTGTTAATCAAGATCCTCAATATCAATCATTGTCATCTTCCGATCGTCTTGATTTAGCTCGTCAGCGAACTGCAGATATGGCCGCTGACTACGCGAAGTCTGACCCAACAACATATGCTGCTGCCGCCGCTGGGACCGTGCTCGGCGATGCGATGTTGTTCAAGATGATAACCGGTAAAGCTGGTGCGTCTGCAGTGACGGGCAATCTACTCTCCAGAGCAGGGAAAGGTTTTGCTAAAGGTGGACTGGGTGAGGGCGTTGGCGAAGCGGCAGAGGAGGGTGCACAACAAAACATCCAGAATCGCAGTGATAATGCTGTCGCGGGCACTAACATTGACCCAATGCAAGGCGTTAAACAATCAGCAGCAGAGGCTGGTCTTCTTGGTGTGATGTCTGGTGGCGGTATTGGTGCGGGAAGTTCAGTTGTTCATGGTTCAAACAATCCTACGCAGACCAGTGACGGAGCTGAACAGACTGGTGATTTTTCGCCTGATCTGCAAAGTGCAGCAGAAACAAGTCCGGAAGATGCAGCAAATAACTCTCAACCAACCGACGATTCGCTCAGCATCCCGGCATATCAGCGACAAGGTGACATAAGCCCAGAGCTGCAAGCTGCGACACAGCAGGCGCAAAATAATCAGCAGCAATTTAAGCAAAACATGGCTGCAGAAGAAAATGGTGTATTAGCGCCCATTGAAAAATCAGTTACTGGCAACCCTGATGATCCGGCATTTCTTAGGACACAACAAAACAATCCAACTGGTCGAGATCCATCGGAGCTGCAAGATGCCAATCCATATACCGAAGCACAATCAGCACTGGCAGCAGGTGGTGCACCAACTGCAGAAGATCTAATTCAGCAGTCTATACAGCAAGGTAACCAAGGAAAAACGCCGCAAGAATCGGGAGTTACGGGTGATCTGTTGCTTGCCAGTGAACCCGCAGGTGTTCCTGCGACTACTGAGCAGTCGGGCACGACTATTGATGGTCAATCGAATGAAATTATTCCAGAGTCCCACGGCTTAGGTTACAGCGGCCAAATCAATATGCCAGGCGCGCCTGGCAACGGTGTTAATGACAACTACGTTCCCCCAGCCACCAAAGCAAGAACCACAGCGGATAAATCACTCGATGCAGAATCAACGCGAGACCCTCGTTCACTGGTAGCGCAATCAATAGAGCGGGCAGGTTCAGAATCTGCATCTATCTTTGAACAGTTAAAAACCATACGTGTTACTAAGCGGGGAAAACCATTCGGGTCGGAAAAAGAAGCGCAGCTGGCCAGCCGAAAAACTGAAACACCGATTGCGTTACCAACCGGCGGATTTGGGGTGGTTGATAAAGCGGAGTTGGAACAGGCGCAAGCAATCCAAGCGCCAGCTGCTACCGTCACTAATGACAATATCAATACTCTTGGTGTCAACGACAAAAATGCCTCAGACATCAATCAACCCGCTGATTCAGCAATTAAAAATGTTCTTGGCGTTAAAACAGAAAAACAATCAAATAATGATGGAAGTTCAACCTACCGATTTTCATTCAACGATGGACACGCAAGCGTATTGACGCATAGCGATGGTACAGCACACATCATGGACGTACAAATCGGCGATGGTGAAACGGCAGGTTTACGTGGTAAGGGTGTCGGGACAAAGCTATATGAGCACATTGGTAATGAGTTGGCAAAGGATGGCGTAATACTCGAATCAACCAGATGGAACAAGCATCGCTCTGCCATATCGCCCGCTGCACTGCGAGTCTGGGAGAAACTAGAAAAGGCCGGAACGGCAACAGTTGTAGGGAATGAAAATGCTCGCGTCTTGGATCGGTTTTCTGGAGTGAATGAAGTCAGAGATATTCCTATCTATGAGTTTACAGGAAACAAATCAAGCACAAATCAATCGACAGTCAATCAACATGGCGTGAATGAAAGCGCATCAAATCAGGTTGTCGCTCAAAATAAGCCAGATATTCACGTCAATGAATCAAGCAACGATCAAGCAATAGCAAGGGATGAGCATGTGTATCGTGGCTCTAATATTGATGATGAATGGGTATCTTTCTCTGATAAATCAGGTTCATTAAAAATCCCTCGTTCAGAAATGCCACAGATCAAAACTGCAGATCGTGGTGCTATGGTTAATTTTCTCAATGCACGAGGTGTTTCGCATCAAGAAGAGACAATTCCATCTACTGAATTGAAACCAACACAAGCAGAGTTTTCATCTAATAAGGTTGAATCTGCAAAGCAGGCCGACAGTGATCGTGCCGTTCTGGTTTCCAGTGATGGCTATGTTATCGATGGTCATCATCAATGGATTGCTAAGCGTGATTCTAGCAGTGATGTTCGCGCTATCAGGCTGAATGCGCCAGCTAAGGAATTAATCCCTCTGTTACATGAATTCCCAAGTTCAAAAGTAGATACCAGCACCGCGCTAATGCCAAACAACGAGCAAGATCAGCTTGTCGGTCAAGATAGTGTTGCGGTTGTATCGAATGGCGATCGAGGAGTAGAAAACAGCGCTCCGGTGGCGTTGCAGGAGGAAGCACTTGTTGTTGCCACCAAACAAGAACTTCCATGGACAGGATTCAAGGACAAACTTGACGGAACCATGATTCTTGAGGGTGACCCCATTGCATTAAAGGCATGGGCCAAAGAAAACGACATTACGGCCATCAAATCAAAGACCGGCGTTGTGGTTGGTAAAGGTTCGGTGCCGGCGGTTAAAGACTTCATATCAAAGCAACAGGAGACCGGCAATGTCACCAGTAATGGACAGCTTTCTACTGTTCCTGGAACAAGCGATGTCACAGCAAGTAATAACACAGGAGGAGGCGCAACAGTTGGTGAACTCGTCACAGGAGAGCAAAGTGGAAATGCTAATTCCGCCATCACAGACACCAATAATGCTGAAGCTTCAGTTGTGGAGCCTGGACGAATCGGAAGCGACAATGCATTAACCAATCAGCTAGCAACCACCAGAAAGGTAACATCTACTGAAAAGGGAAAAATATCCGACTTTGGTGAGAAGATTGGCGGGGCCAGAAAGGATGTTTGGCAATCCATAAAGGATGGCATGAACGGTAATACATCCGAAGAGGTGGAGGCGCTTCCACTTTCAAAGGCGTGGCCAGAACCTAATTACAAAAATCTGCTTGATAATGGAATGGATGGTTGGGCTGTTTCATTTATCCGATCAGCTAGAGAATCCATTCCAGCAAAACCAAAAACACCTAGCAAGCTGTCATCTTGGGCAAAACAAGTAACAGTATTACGCGATTTATCCGTTCAAATTGCAGAAGGCAATATTTCACCATTATCGCTAAAAGATAAGATTTCATCTGTCGGAATTCGTGGTCGGTATATGGACGGGTTGCTTGGAAAGGCAGACTTGTATCATGCGGTTGGTCATAAAAACTCGCTTGGTGATCTCACTGTTGAACAGGGTCAGTACAGCATATTTTATGGGGAGAAATTTAACCCTCCAAAAACAATTTGGTCTGTTCAGCGAACAGCAAAATCAAAATCATTTGGTAGTTGGCCTATGATGATAGCCTCGGCTGAAACCAAAGAGCAGGCAATTGATCAATTTAAAAAGATGTATGAGGTGAAGCCGGATATTGGCAAGGTCCAACCTAAAGAAACCACGTTTGAGATTTTTAGTAAGAGTGATGGGGCTGGGTTCTATGTTGGTAAAAAAATAGGACGCAATCCAGCACTTCTGTCTGGGCCATTTAAAACAATAAAAGAAGCTAGGGCATACAAAGATGAGAATCAAAATGAGTTAACCGACAAGCTTGAACAATTCAAGAAAATACCTAACGAGCGCAAAGACTCCAATAATCCACGCATTGGTGAGGATATGCGCGGTGGTGAGGATGTTACGACTGACATGTTCGCGGGTACTTTTGGGTTCAGAGGTGTTGAGTTTGGTAATTGGGTTGAACAGGACCGCCGGCAGAGCGATCTGAATAGAGCCTATGATGCTTTAATGGATTTGGCTGCGATTATTGGTGTTCCACCAAAAGCATTATCGCTTAATGGCCAGCTTGGTATTGCATTTGGAGCTAGGGGAGCTGGCGGTATAGGAGCTGCAGCCGCTCATTATGAACCAGGAAATGTGGTTATCAATCTTACAAAAAAAAGCGGAGCTGGTTCGCTTGGACATGAGTGGTGGCATGCGCTAGATAATTATTTTTCAAGAATGCGCAACCAAGATGGGATGTTAACGACTGCGCGGGATGTCTCGCTATCAGCAAGAGGAAGTGATTATTTCTACTCTGGAGCTGTGCGCAAAGAGATGATTGATTCGTTCGGCGCTGTTGTTGGAGCAATTGAAAATACAGCTATAAAAGCTAGATCAAGTAAGTTGGATGCGAAGCGAAGCAAGGACTATTGGACAACAAAAGAGGAGATGTCAGCAAGGGCGTTTGAGTCATATCTTATTTCAAAGCTGCAAGATCAGAATGCATCTAATGACTATCTAGCAAATATTGTTTCCAATGAAACATGGTCAGCCGCCGAAAGCCTTGGATTTGAATTAGATAGCAGTTATCCGTATCCAACAGCGGGTGAGATACCGGCTATCAGAGGCGCATTTGACAGATTTTTTTCAATAATCGACTACAAAACTGAAGGAAATGGGAATGTAGCTTTATTCTCAAAATCGTCTTTTGAGAAAAATAAAGATGAAGAATCTGGCAATGGGATGACGAAGCCAGAAGCGGCGATGGTTGCAAAGCAGTGGCTACGCCAGTTCAAAACGGATATCAACGTCGAAGTGGTAAGAGATCAGACTGAGTTTGAATCAGCGCTAGCTGATCGCGGTTTTGCCAATTCAATTCAAAGCGGTGAAATGGATAATGCCGCATACCTTCCTGACTCAAAAACAATCCTGATCAATGCCTCTGCTATTCAAAACTCTTCGAGACTAAGACAAATAATGCGCCACGAAATCTTAGTCCATCATGGGTTGCGATATGTAGTTGGTGAAGATGCTTACGTGAAGATCATGAATGCTATCGCCAAGGGGTATGAAACATCACCGGCAATTCGCTCTGCCGTTGACACTGTAACCAAGAACTACGCTGATAAAGATATGTTTACTCAGATGGAAGAGGCTTTTGCTCACTACGCTGAAAATCGACCAGCTGATAGCGGCCCCGTTGGAAGGATGTGGCAGCGTATTGTTGGAATGGTTAAATCAGCGCTGCAAAAGGTGAATTTCATTAGCCAAAACGAATCTGAGCAACATTTGGATGAAGTATTACATGCTATCGCCAAGAACATGCGGAATGGCATTGAGGATGGCGTGCTGGCGCCGAAAACTGAAAATGCAATGTTTAGCCATGGCAGCGAAACTGATCCATTCAAGCCAAATAAAGAAGATGTGGACAACTATCGAACTCAGTTAGAAAAAGGAATGCGTTCACAACGCAGTGGCGAGATCATGATCGATATTGGCAGTACGCCAGAAGTGTTGAAGGCTGTTGGCGCTCCAGATCTTATTCTAAGAATAAGTCGGGATACCATCAGAAAAGCCGTCAATGGGGTGAAGCATGATGTGCCAATGAATGTTATTGAAAAATTGCCAGAGCTACTTCATGACCCAATTTCTGTATTCGATTCAAAAACACACCCGGGAGATAGTTTAGTTGTATTGCTTGATGCGACTGACAAATCAGGGCGCAGCGTGGTATCCGCTATTCAATTGAAAGTGGTTGCTGGTAAATATTTGGACATTAATCGGATTGCCAGTATTCACGGGCGACCAGAAGCACAGATCAATCAGTGGTTATCAGATGGGTTGACCAGATACATAAAAGAAAACCACCTTAACTCTTTACGCACTGGGCTGCAATTGCCCTTAGGTTCAAGTATGGGTGGTCATGATTTTAGTGTACTTACTGATGCTGATATTCGCAAGCGCGATGATGCAATGTTAAGCCGATCATCGCCAGCAGATGATGCGTTAATGAATAAGCTAGGTCTTGGCCCAAAACAAGATGTGATCGATAAGACTAAAGAACGCATAAATAAGCTAAAACAAGCTGACCGCACACAAGTTAAATCATGGATTGATGAAACCATCAAAAAAGCCAATACACAGATCCTTGATGCGCTGGCACCAATTAAATACGCAGAAGATGCCAGTGGTAAAGTTGATGCGTCTGATTCTGGGTATGTTGCCGCTCGGTTGGCTTCCGGATCAGCTACGGTGATGAATGCCACGATGCTACATGGCCTGCCGGCATGGAAAGATGGAGTTATTCAACGGAAAGATGGAACCGGAGAGGCAGATTCATTGCTGGGAATATTTGAGAGTCTTGGGTCTGATCTGCATAACTGGCTTGGCTGGATGGCTGGGCATCGTGGAGAAATTTTATTAGCTGAGGGGCGTGAAAATCTACTTACACAAGAAGATATTGCTGCGTTAAAAGCCAAGGGAAATGGAAAGGAAATTAAGTTTGAATCTGCTCGCAAAAAATGGAATGCGCTCAATAAAGCAGTATTAGATCTAGCCGAAGATGCCGGTCTGTTTACTGCAGAAGAACGGTCCGCATGGGATAGCGAATGGTACGTCCCATTTTTCCGTGAAACCGAAGATGGCGATGTTACTGGGCCATATAAGCACAAGGGTATAGCCAATCAGACTGCTGGTATTAAAAAGCTAAAAGGTGGTACCGCTAATGTAAACGACATACTGCAGAACATTTTCACCACCACCAGTAAGACAATTGATGCAGCTATGAAGAATATGGCGGCACAGAAAGTTATTCATAACTTGGCTGAAACGGACTTAATCGAGGTGATCACAAAGCCAAATCTGATGGACATAAAGGCAGCAGTTAAAAACCAAAATGACATGATGATTGTGAAGCTAGAGGGTGAAGACTATCTGATCCGCGTTAACGACAAAAATCTATTCAATGCCATGACCATGATTGACCAAAAGGTGGAGCGAGGTGCCATTCGCCGACTGGCTATGAAAGCAAAACATATTCTTACCGCTGGTGTTACAGCCAGCCCTGATTTCATGTTGCGAAACTTTCTGCGTGATGCCGCGAGCACTTGGGCGATCAATGAAGATGGATTCAAACCGATGATTGACTCAATTCGCGGAATGAAAAAAGCATGGAAAATGGACGATAGCTCAATCGACATGATGTTCTCTGGCGCTTCCTTCATGGGTGGTAACCTGCGCGGGAATGACCCGGAAGCCATGGCCTCTGCCGTCCGCAAGGCATTACGCCGTAAAGGTATGTCGCCAGAACAGGTTGACCGATACGAAAAAACCATCGTTCGTAATGGCAAACAAGCCATGGATGCTATTGGTAAATACTGGGAGAAATACGAGCGGGTCGGAGAGGCCGTAGAAAACGGATCCCGTGAGGCGGTTTATGAGGCTGCAATTAAGGCTGGTAAGACCCATGCTCAAGCCGCATTTGAAGCAAAAGACTTGATGGACTTCTCTATGATGGGCGCATCAAAACTTATGCAGGTGTTCGTCGATGTTTTGCCATTCTTTAACGCTCGCATGCAGGGTTTAGGCAAGCTAGGTCGTGCCATCAAAGCCAATCCAAAACAGATAGCTAAACGTGGCGGCATGATAGCCGGGGCATCACTTGCACTGCTGGCATTGAATTGGGACGATGAACGGTATGAAGATTTACCTGATTGGGATAAAGATCTGAATTGGCACTTCTGGCTAGGTGATCAACACTTACGCATTCCAAAACCGTTTGAAATTGGATTGATGTTTGGGACTCTGCCAGAGCGTATGGCTCGGACAATGGGAGGCAAGGACACTGCTGGAAAGTTTGGCAAAGTGGTCGCAAGGAATATGCTGGAAACCTTCGCTATAAACCCAATCCCACAAGTTGTAAAACCACTGACAGAGGCATATTTCAATTATGATCCGTTCCGTGGTGGTCCGATAGAAAGCATGAGCGACATGAATGTAAACCCAGAAGCTCGTTATGATGAACGAACCAGTTTAATGATGCGTGAGTTAGGCGAGTTAACTGGCATGAGCCCTAAAAAACTTGAGCACATTGTGTCTGGATACACCGGAACTATGGGTGGATATGTCATGGCTATGGGTGATAGCTTGGTGAGAATGATGGGTGATTATGGTGCCAGTCCGGCATTGCGTGCAGATCAAATACCTATCTTAAAATCAGTCTACCAAGGATCCGCGCCTGCTAAATCAACCCAGGCTATGCAGGACTTTTACCGGATGGTTGATGAGGCTAATCAGGTTTATGACACCATTCTTCAATACCGCAAAGAAGGGCGAATTGATGAAGCCAGTGCCTTGCTTGAGGAAAACAAGACCAAGCTTGCAGGGCGGAAGACACTAAACAAAGCGCAACTCCAGTTCCGTGCCTTGCGCAATGAAATGTCACTCATCCAGCGTGACAAGTTGCTTAACTCTGAACAGAAACGAGACAGACTTGATAGGTTATTGAAACGTCGTAACGATTTTGCGGCACAACTTATTCAGCGATTCGAATGACGCACAGCAAGTGATGTATAATTAGCCACATACAAATAGCGTGGGGTTATTTATGCGTGATGTTATTGGAATATTAATGCTGATCATTGGATCGGCTGCTGCAACAAAACATTTTGCGCTAGGTATCCCGTTTTTTATTATTGCGGTTTTATTGCTGAGTAACGGAAAAGTTAGCGCCGATAGTTTTATGGAAATCATGGGCCCAATAATGATTATCTGCATTGTGGGGACAATTCTAATTGGAATATTCAATTAAAAAGCCCTCACATTGAGGGCTGGTTATCAATTTAACTAAGCGGTTTTATCAGTCGATCGAGCAGTGAATGCATTGCAGTAACGTGCTCCACATTTTCTTGATCGCTGTCAGTTTTTGGGCATAATGTTGCATTAATTGCTAGCGCGAATATAACCAACTCTTCGCGTTCAAACTCAATTGCTACGTCTCTCATAGAGACTCCATCTATAGATTTCAAAAAGGTGCTGACATACGGTTTCCTAGGCCTGTCAGCACCGCCCAAGCGGCATAAAATCACAGCTCGAAACAAATCTTGTCACAACGCAAAAACTTGATCAAATGGTTTGTTAAAATCCTTTCGTATCGCACCCTTGTCGCACTAACTCTTTAATTATCCCGCTGGGATAGTTAATTGCGACAAAGATTGCTTATATACCACCATGTAAGCAGTAACTTTCATTGTTTTATGATGATACATTTTGCACAAATGAAAGTCATAATTGATTGATAAGTAAGTAGTTAATTATGTCATTAACTTTAAATCACCACTTTCCTAATCAAATGATTAGGAAAGCATTCACTTTGAGTTATTTTGTTCACGCTGCGTGAAAAATAAAAAATCCCCAAACTATGGAATGAAGCCTTTTCCGATACTATTCTGGTATCTCGCAATGCTATTTACTAACTGGCCTTATCAAATAGATCTTTGAATCTCCAATAGAACTCAGTCAAAACTCTAACATGAGCAATTGGCGCTTCCATTAACGGTCTAATAAATAGATACCGCTCATCATTCGGCTGAAGATCCCGCCACATAGGGTCTGCCAGCATCTCCCTTACTGTAATGCCAATGCAGTCAGATATTACCGCCGCATCAGCTAACCCCATAAAGTCATGCCTGTCTGGGTCAAGCCAGCGCGATAGTGTTGATTGCGGTATTCCGGTGGCATAACTCAACGTTTCCTTGTTCCAGCCTCTATCCTCAAGAATTCCAGCTAATTTCAACTTACACGCGATCACATAGTCTAATGAGACTGGCGTAAGGTATTTCTTTATTTTCCGTTTGGTCATGGTCTCGTTCCGATACATGGCCGTGCTGTATTTATTTTTTTGCTGTTTTTCTGTGGATAATTCCAAACATGGATGAAGTATATGTTTTCTGTGTATCTCTGGTTGTAAAGATTGGCTAACTTATCATTGAGCAATATATAAACTGGTTTATAACGGATTGTTAACTATGAATAAAATCGAGATCTCTGCTTCTGAGTTTGAGTTGTTACGTTGTGCCATTTCAAGGGCTAAAATAATGATTGGTCTTTTATGGATCAGTTCTGGCGCTGAAGTATCACCAGAGTTGCAAGGTGATGCATTAGAAAGTGCGCATGCTGATTGTTCTTCTGCTGTGGCGATATTATCTAAGTTCGATGGATAGCGCCTATGTTTGGCATCCATGTTTGATCTGACAGCTCCACGAATGCCAGGTGTTGGCTATGATAGTGGTGATGTCTTACCATCCTGTGTTTTATCTTTAACCCGCCAAGTGCGGGTTTCTTTTTTTGGTACTATTAATACAATTAACTAAAGAAATTCTCTGCAAAAATAAAATATTTTAACAAAAGGGTGACACGTAGGTGACGAAATCGATTTTACACTTAAAAAATACTTTTATTTCAGTGCGTTAAAGATTAATCCGTTTTTAAGCATAAAAAGCATATCTTTATCCCGAATTGACGATCAAAATTCCACGTTTTCACGGCTTATGACAGAATAGCGACCCTTTTCCATCAGATACAGCAGAACACACCTTTATGTCAGATCACTCTTTTGATGGGCTGTCAGAGAAATTTGCACAGAACATTTATGCCACCAGTAAAGGAAAGATCCGCACCGCTGTTGTTTGGCGAGACCTGGAACAGGGGTTGGCACGTTTTGGCGATCAGCGGCTACGTATTTTAGATGCCGGTGGTGGATTTGGTTTTTTTGCGCAGAAACTGGCGGCACTGGGGCATGATGTCACATTATGTGACCTGTCTGCCGATATGCTTGAACTGGCGAAAGAACAGATTGCCGAAAAAGGGCTGACAGAGCGGATCCGCTTAGTGCATTGTTCCATTCAGGATCTGCCTGCGCATGTCGATGGCACCTTTGATTTTGTGCTGTGTCATGCGGTTGTCGAGTGGCTGGCTGATCCGAAACAGACACTGATAGGTTTACTGCAATATCTGAAATCGGGCGGGCTGTTTTCTTTGCTGTTTTATAACCGTGATGCATTACTGTTTCAAAGTCTGGTGGTGGGGAATTTTGACTACATCCGTGCTGGTCTGGTAAAAAAACGGCAGCAAAAACTGACGCCGACCAATCCGCAGGCACCAGCCGATGTGTATCAATGGCTGGAAGAGTGGCAGATGCCACTGTTGTGTCGCAGTGGGGTGCGGGTGATCCACGATTACATGCGGCATAAAGAAGATCAGCACAAAAAGTTTTCCGATTTATTGGAAATGGAATTACGTTATTGTCAGCAAGAGCCGTTCGTCCATTTGGGGCGTTATATGCATGTGCTGGCCAGTAAGCCGTGTCAGTAAATCATGATTGATAAGAGATTATAATGACCGAACAACTTAGGCCTGAGCGCAGCCTGCCGGAATTAGTCGGTTGGGTGAAACAGGAACAGCTGGAACTTCATCTTAGTAATGAACGTCTGGCGTTTCTGATCGCGATATCCTCCATGGCACGGGATGAGCAAACACAGGAATTAAGCGAAGCCGCATTGCATGATGCGTTTAGTTACGTCAGCCAGTTATATGGCCTGATGGACGAAACGGTGTCGGTGCGTGCCAATAATGCAATCAATGAACTTGTCCGCCAACGACTGCTATCGCGGTTTAATACCGACCCGGTAGCAGGCGAGAGCGTATACCGTTTGACGCGTTTAGCGGTGGGGATCATTGAGTTTTATGTTGATCAGCAGCAGGTCAACAGCGTCAAATTGTCACTGCTGTTAGAGCAGGTCGCCGGTGAGTTGGATAAAGCCTATACCGCTGCAGTGCATGCAACCGATGATTTCGCTTGGGAAAAAGAGGTGTATCCGCGCCTGAAATATTCTGTGGAAGAGATCTTAAGTCGAATCGACCTGACTCAAAGGGCGATGGATGATCAACAAAATCAGGTAAAAGCCGAGATCGCTGATCTTCTGAATCAGAATTGGACGCAGGCCATTCATAACTGCGAAAAACTGCTGCGCGAAACCGGCCAAACACTGCGAGAATTGCAAGATACGCTGGATGCTGCCGGGCATAAATTGCAGTCAGGATTGCTGAATATTCAGGAAACTGCCCGTGCGCAGGCTATTACCTCGGTGCAGGTTGAACACCTGACCTTTGAGCTGCAAAGTCGTATTGACGCAATTCTGAGCTGGGGCCAGCAGTGTATTGAGCTGTGGGCGCGATATGACCGTCACGTACATAAATTTATCCGTAACGCAATTGATATGGATAAAAACCGCGTGTTCAGCCAACGCCTGCGCGAGTCGATCCGTGATTTTGATAACCACAACTGGCTGTTACTGGTAGCACAAGAAGCCCGTCTGCTGGAACTGCGAGATGAAATGCTGGTGTTGCATAGCGATGAGATCACCGGTGAGTTACCCGTCGCGCTGGAGTTCCAGGAAATTCAGGCATTGGATGAAAAACTTGCTGAGCATATCAGCAGTCACCTGGCCGATTTCCAAGTGCACGGTAAGCCGCTCGATATGGCCGATCTGCTGAAAGATTACCTGCAACAATTCCCGGAATATCAACACTTTGATGTCGCCAGAATGCTGGTCGATCAAGCAGTTCGTCTGGGTTATTCCAGTGCAGAACTCAGCAGTGCCCGTCATCCGAAGTGGAAACCAATTAACGATTTAGGTGCTAAGGTGCAAGCGCATGTCATTGATCAATACTGAGTTACCTATCGCATTACGCCTTGCACAGGCGATTGCCAACCCGCTGTTTCCGAAATTGGACACTGCATTACGCAGTGGTAAACATATTAGTGCCGATGATTTGGATCAGCACTCTTATCTGCTTGATTACCATGATGAGCTGGAAAGTTTTTACAGTCGCTATCAGGTGGAACTGATCAAAGCTCCGGAAGGTTTTTTCTACATCCGCCCGCGTTCAACTTCAGAAATCGGCACTTCGGTATTGTCTGAGCTGGATATGCTGGTGGGTAAAGTGCTTTGTTATCTCTATCTCAGCCCGGAACGCTTGGCGAATGAAGGTATCTTTTCACTGCTCGATTTGCAGGAAGAGGTAGTTTCGTTAGCCGACGAGCGTCAATTACTGCGGATGGTCAATCAGCGCAGTGGCGGTACCGATTTAGATAAGAAAAAGCTGCAGGAACGTATCCGTACCTCAATGCGGCGTTTGCGGCGGTTAGGCATGGTCACCGCATTGGGGGTAGGCGATAAATTCCGCGTGAATGAAGCCGTGTTCCGCTTTGCTGCTGATGTTCGCACTGACGAAGACCCGCGTGTTGTGCAGTTACGCATGATTCGCGAGGGCGAAGCGATTTTACATGATGATGAATTACCAACCCGTGAAACCGTATGGGATTCACTGGATGAAGCAGAAGAAGATGAAGAGCAATTGGGGCTGGATATATGATCACGCGCGGTAAATTTCTCTCTTTCACCATGATCAACTGGAACGGCTTTTTTGCCCGAACCTTTGAACTCGATCAGATGGTGACGACATTATCCGGCGGTAACGGCGCGGGTAAATCGACCAGCATGGCGGCGTTGATCACGGCGCTGATCCCCGATCAGACGTTGCTGCATTTCCGCAATACGACGGAAGCTGGCAGCTCTTCAGCCAGCCGTGATCGTGGCTTATACGGTAAATTACAGCGTGGTCACTGCTATTCCCTGATTGATGTGCTCAATTCCAAAGGGCAACGCTTGTGGTTTGGCGTGCACTTAGAACAAGTCGCCAACCGCGATAACAAGGTCAATATCACGCCATTTTGTCTGCTCGATGTGCCTGCAACACTGCAACCAACTGATTTTTTGTTGGAAAAACTAGATAGTGACAAAGCAAAAGTGCGTCCGTTTAACGAACTGCGCAAACAGGCGGCAGAGCTGGGTGCTATTCGTTTCGTCAAATTCAATTCGGTGACCGATTATCACAACGTGATGTTTGAATACGGTGTAACGGCGAAGAAACTCCGTGATCAACGCGATCGCTCCAGATTCTATCGCCTGATCGAAGCATCACTGTATGGCGGTATTTCATCTTCCATCAGCCGTTCGCTGCGTGAATATTTGCTGCCAGAAAACTCTGGGGTGCGGAAAGCGTTTCAGGACATGGAAGCGGCAATTCACGAAAATCGCCGCACTCTGGATGCCATCAAAGAGACACAGACCCAGCGCGATCTGTTCCGTCATCTGATCACCGAAACCACCAATTATGTGGCGGCCGATTATGTGCGTAATCAGAGCGAAAAGAACCGTTTATCCGAATTGGCACTGCATGGACGTAAACAGTTGCAGGACAAACAGCGCTTGATCCGTGAGGAAAAACAACGGGCGATTTATCTGGCGGAAGAAGCTGAACAGATGGGCGCTCGTGAGAAACATCTGACCGAAGATCTGGAATTAGCTGCCGAGCATCTGGCGAAAGTCATGGCGGCGACCGGCTTGACCAATAAGATTGTGCAATATCGCGAAGATGTTGAAGATCTGAGCATTAAAGCGGAAGAACAGTCTGCTATTACGCTGGAACTGACGGAAGAAAAAGCTGAGTTAGAGCTACGGAAATCACAAAGTGAAGACGAAGCCGACAGCCTGAAAAGCCAGTTAGCTAATTACCAGCAGGCGCTGGATGTGCAGCAGACGCGGGCGATTCAATATCAACAAGCGGTTAATGCGTTGGAACAGGCGCAGAAATTATGTGATCTGGCTGATTTGACTCCAGATAACGTGGCTGGTTTTCAGCAGACGTTACGCGATCAGGAACAACAAGCGACCGACCAGATGTTGTCGTTACAGCAGCGTCTGCGGTTAGCAAAAGCCGCAGCTGATCAATACGAACAGGCATTCACTACCCTACAACAAGTCACCGGCCCGATCTCGCGTGAGCAGGCGTGGGAGCAGGCGCAAAAAGTTATCGAACAGGCCCGTGAACACCGTACGTTAGTAGCGCGTCGCAATCAGGTTGAAAGTGCGCTACAGGATATTCGTCGTAATCAGGAGCAACAAAATGCCCTGATTAGCATTCAGGAACAACTGCTGCGTCAGCTCGAAACGCAAGGTAGCCAGTATGACCTGACTGACAACGAGCAGTTGAGCGAGTTAGCTGCAGCGTTAGCAGAGCAACAAGAAGATCTGCAGCAACGCTTAGAGCATGACCAGCAAGATCGTATCCGACTGCATCACCAGCTTGATGCTACCCGTCAACAGATTGAACAGCTACGTAAAAAGGCACCGGCATGGCTGCTGGCGCATGAGAAATTAGAAAAGCTGCAGGAAATGACGGGTGAAACGCTCGATTCGCCGGTTGCCATCAGTCAATTACTACAACGGACGCTGGAACAAGAGCGCTCACTCGAACAGGAAAAACGCCTGTTACAGCAGCAGAAAGAGAGTTTAGAGCAACAGCTGCGCAACCTGCAGCAATTTTCTGGTAATGAAAACCCGCAGTTGGTGCGCATTTGCGAACAATTGGGCGGCGTGCTGCTGACCGATGTTTATGACGATATATCTCTCGATGATGCACCGTATTATTCCGCGCTTTTTGGACCTGCCCGTAGTGCTATCGTGGTGGTTGATCTGGAAGGTGCGATTAATCATCTGAATACGCTGACCGAGTTACCGGAAGATATTTATCTGATTCAGGGTAACCCAGATGCGTTTGATGAAAATCTGCACGATGCCAGCGAGTTTGATAAAGCCGTATTAGTGCGCACTAGCCAGCGGGAAATTCGTTACTCACGCTACCCAGAAGTGCCAGTATTCGGTCGTGCCGCGCGTGAACAACGAATCGAACTGCTGTCCGCACAACGTGATGAAATTGTTGAAACATATGCCAAACTGGCATTCGAGCAGCAAAAACAGAATCGTCTGTATCATCATCTCAGCCAGTTTATGACTGAGCATCTGCATGTGGCATTTGAAGATGACCCAGAGGCGGCGCTGGCGGTTTTACAAACCGAGATCCGTCAGGCAGAGAACAATCTGCAGCAGCAACAGCAAAATGAACATCAATATCGCCATCGCGTGACGGTGTTGCAGCAGCAACAGCAACTGGTTGCTCGTCTGCAATCGCAATTTAATCTGCTGTTTGATAACTCGTTGAATGTTCGATTGCAGCAAGCCGAAGCTGAATTTGCCGCGTGTCAAAGTGCGCAACAGTTCCTCGATCAGCATGATAAAGCGTGCCGGAAGCTGGAAACCTTACTGGATGCGCTGCGCGAAGACCCTGCTGCGTTTGATGAGTTGCAGCAAGCCAGTTTTGCTGCCGAGCAGCAGCTGACGGCTGTTCGTCGTCAGGCGTTTGCGTTGGACGAGTTATTTGCCCGTCGTGCCTATTTTGCTTATCACGATGCCGAGAGTTTGTTGGGGCAAACCTCTGAAATCAGTGAACGGTTAAAACAAAAACTGGCCGATGTAGAGCAACTGCGTCGTCAGGTAGCAGAACAACTGAAACAGATCACGCAACGCTATCAGGAAGCGCTGCAGATCCAGACCGCACTCAATTCCAGCTTGCAGGCGAAAACGCAAACGTTACAGGAGTTCGAACGTGAATTGCAGCAGATGGGTCTGCAAGTCGCAGTGGATATGGAAGATCTGGCGAGAGGTAAAAAACGCGATCTGGAAGATCAGTTGGTGCGTACACGTAGTCGCCGCACACAGGCGGAAACGCAATACCAGATCTGCCGCCGTGATATTGATAGCCTGAATCAGCGCTTTAATTCGGAAAATAAAGAGTATCGCGCTGCGCGTCATCTGTTGCTCGAACACAAGAAAAACTGGAGTCGTGTATTAACGCTGGCGCGTACTAATGGCGTTGAAAAGCAGCTTAATCGCCGTGAGCTGGCTTATCTGGAAGCAGAAGAACTACGTTCCATGTCGGATAAATCACTGGGGGCGTTGCGTTTAGCGGTGGCGAACGATGATTCATTGCGTGACACGCTGCGCTTATCAGAAGGCAATCGTCAGACTGAACAAAAAGTGCAGTTTTACATTCAGGTTTATCGCTATCTGAAAGACCGTATTCGCCATGACATTATCCGTTCTGATGATCCGATCGATGCGATCGAAGAGATGGAAATTGAGCTGGCGCGTCTGGCCGACGAACTGAAACAGCGTGAAACGCATTTATCGCTCTCTTCACATGAAGTAGCGGCGAAGATCACTAACATCATTCGTCGTGAGCAAAATCGTATTCGCGTGATGAACCAGGGGCTGCCAAACATCACCTTTGGTCAGGTGCGTGGCGTGCGTTTGAATGTGAACGTACGTGAGTCATATGCTCGCTTATTGCAAACGTTGGGTGAACACGCCCAGCAACATCAGGATCTGTTTGCCAGCAACGAACTGAGCTTTTCGGAAGCAATGGCTAAGCTGTTCCAACGTCTCAACCCGCACATCGATCAGGGTGAGCGCAGCTTCCAGGTGCTGGGCGAGGCTTTGCTCGATTACCGCAATTACCTTGAGTTGGAAATTGAGGTATTGCGTGGTGTCGATGGTTGGTTGCGAGCGGAAAGTGGTGCTTTGTCGACCGGTGAAGCGATTGGTACGGGTCAGGCTATTTTGCTGATGGTGCTGCAAAGCTGGGAAGATGAAAATCGCCGCCTGCGTAGCAGTGACATTGAACCTTGCCGTCTGTTGTTCCTCGATGAAGCTGCGCGTCTGGATGCTAAGTCGATTGCGACACTCTTTGAGTTGTGTGAACGACAAGATATGCAGTTGTTGATTGCCGCACCGGAAAATATCAGCCCGGAAAAAGGCACCACCTACAAACTGATCCGTAAAGTGCATGGCAAACAAGAACATGTACATGTGGTTGGATTACGCGGGTTTGGTGGCAGCAGCGAAACCTTGCCATTGAGTGCGTAATGAATGGAAGGCAGCCTTGGCTGCCTTTTCTTTTGGATAACAATTGAGAATGATGAGCCCAGAGCAAATATTGAGTTCAGCACCGACTGAGTTAATCGCTCGTTTACTGGATAAACGGCAGATCCGCATTCGTAAGCGCTGGGCCATTATTCAGCTCAACTTGTGGTTGCAGCAAGGCTGGGTCACTGCTCAGGGTGAGGGCATCTTTAATTTAACGGCTGTTGGTGAACAAACCTTTCGACACTATTTACTCACCCAAGGTGAGAGTTCTCTAGAGTTATTACTGCAACAATTGGATATCCAATTGCCAGAGCAGTGTAACAGCCACATCCTTTCTTATTTGCTAAAACAAGATACCAAAGTCACGCTAGAACACATGCACGAGCATGAAATCAAAGTTTTGCGAGATAGCTATCTGTTGCTTCGCTGTAACCTGCCTTGCAGTATTTTTATGCAATCGGGCGAGTTGATCGATGTCAGTACCTTGTTTAGTGCATGGGGGGAGGTAGCCATCCCTGAGAGAGCGATTAGTGCTATTACAAAAATTCTTTGGAAGGAAAAACCGCCACAACACGTTATCACAATCGATAACCGTGATGCATTCGTCAGTATGGCGTTACCCGCTGACACTTTGTTGATCCATGCACCTCGCAAACACACAACGATGGCCGAGCAGTTACTACGAGCCTTGACGGATAATATTCGCTGGAGCCACTTCTGCGATCTGTCGCCAGGCGGTTTACAACAAGCCAATATATTTGCTGAGAGAATACAGCGGCAGGTAGCGCTGTTTTTACCTGAAAATTGGCCAGACTATCTGCGGCTATTGGGTGAACCGCTTGCGGAGAACGAGAAATGGTCATTAGCTGGTCTGACACGTCAGCAGCAAATAAATTTGCAATTTCTCTTTGAGAACCTGCAGAAACTGCCACAACAGGTCATGGTTTACGCAAAAAACTGGATCCACCTGACATAGTTTTTCAAGAAGCGGTGGTCGCTCGTTTTTCTCAGTGGTATAACATAACTTAGCAGGGCACTTGAGATGTGCCATTCCCCCCAACTAGCCAAACTAAACAGGACGAACCATGTTTGAGAAGGTGACTCAGGCTCCAGCCGACCCTATTTTGGGTTTAACCGAAGAATTCCGTAATGACCCGCGCGCTAACAAAATCAATCTGGGTGTTGGTATTTATAAAGATGAAGCGGGTGCCACGCCAATTCTCAACTGTGTGAAGAAAGCAGAAAAAATTCTGCTGGAAACAGAAACCACCAAGAACTACCTGAGCATCGAAGGTAATCTGGAATATGGTCAACTGGTGCAGGAACTGTTATTTGGTGCTGATCATGAAATCGTGACCAGCAAACGAGCTAAAACTGCACAGGCTCCGGGCGGTACCGGTGCGCTGCGTATTGGTGCTGAATTTTTGTTCCGTCAGGGCATTTCTAAAAAGGTTTGGATCTCTAATCCGACCTGGGTGAACCATTTCCAAGTGTTCGGTGTTGCGGGCATGGAAACAGCGGAATACCGTTACTATGATGCAGCCAACAAAAATCTCGATTTCAACGGCATGCTGGAATCATTGTCTGCTGCGGTAGAAGGCGATGTGGTGCTGCTGCATGGCTGCTGCCATAACCCAACCGGTGTTGACCCATCACTGGAACAGTGGGAAGTGTTAGCGAAGTTCTGTGCGGAACGTAAATTGCTGCCATTCTTCGACTTTGCTTATCAGGGCTTCGGTCGTGGCGTGGAAGAAGACGCGGCTGGCCTGCGAACTTTTGCTAAATATAACAAAGAGTTGCTGGTTGCCAGCTCCTTCTCTAAAAACTTTGGTCTGTATAATGAACGTGTAGGTGCCATTACGCTCATTACTGATAACTCAGAAGTTGCGTTGCGTGCCTTCAGCCAGATCAAAACCACCATTCGTGCAAACTACTCTAACCCGCCATCACACGGTGCGGCAGTAGTCGCGACTGTGCTGAAAGATACTGCTCTGCGTGCTGAGTGGATCGCCGAAGTCAAAGCCATGCGTGATCGCATTTGGGAAATGCGCGAATTGTTCGTGCAGAAACTGAAAGCAAAAGGCATTCAGCAGGATTTCAGTTTTATCACTGAACAGAATGGTATGTTCTCATTCTCTGGTTTGAATAAAGAACAGGTGACTCGTCTGAACAAAGAATTCGCGATCTATATCGTCGGTTCTGGTCGTATCAGTGTTGCCGGTATTACCAGAAATAACATCGATGCCCTGATTGAAGGCATCGCTGCGGTGATCTGAGATTCATATCACCGATGACACATCAGCCCTGAATAATATTCGGGGCTTTTTTTATCTACAGAATTTGGGATAAAACAAAGGGAGCCGAAGCTCCCTTACCATTTTCTTTTAAAATAATCAGCTTCTGAAGTAATCAGCCAATTTATTTAGCAACAGTAGCGTCGATGCCGTCAACAAACCAGTTGATCTGAGCCAGTTCTGCATCAGTCATTGAGTGACCAGCCGCAACCACTTCTTTACCAGTGTTGTCTTTCAGCGGGCCAGTGAATGGTTTGAATTCACCAGTTTTGATTTTGGTGTAAGTAGTGTTGATTGCATCTTTGACATTCTGTGGCAGGTTGTCATTGATAGAACCCAATTTAACTACGTCTTCAGCAAAACCGCCCCAGTAGTCTTGAGGTTTCCAGCTACCATCTTTCACCGCCTGAACAGTTTTCAGATAGTGAGGTTCCCAGTTGTCTACGATAGAGAATACGTGGGCTTTCGGCGCAAAATGAGAAACATCAGATGCCTGACCAACAGCTCGGATGCCACGCTTTTCAGCGACCAGCATTGGTGCTGGGCTGTCAGTGTGTTGCATCATTACGTCAACACCCTGATCGATCAGTGCGTTTGCTGCGTCAGTTTCTTTACCTGGATCGTACCAAGAGTTTACCCACACGATTTTAATTTTCACGTTCGGGTTAACAGATTTAGCACCCATGAAGGTTGCGTCGATATCACGATACACTTCAGGAATTGGGAAAGAAGCGATGTAGCCAATAGTGTTAGATTTGGTCAGCAGACCTGCAGCCACACCAGCTACATAACGGCCTTCATAAGCACGTTGAATGTAGGTAGATACGTTTTTAGTACGTTTGTAACCAGTTGCGTGTTCGAAGATCACGTTAGGGAATTTTTTCGCTACTTTCAGCGTCGGGTTCATGAAACCGAAAGAGGTGGTGAAAATGATTTTATTGCCACCTTTAGCCAGTTGTGTGATCACGCGCTCAGCGTCAGCACCTTCAGCCACATTTTCCACAAAAGTGGTTTTGATCTGGCCTGGCATTGCTTTTTCCAGCTCTTTACGCGCGCGGTCATGCTCATAGCTCCAGCCATGATCACCTACCGGGCCAACATAGATAAAACCAACTTTCATTGGCTCTTCTGCGGCTGACGCTGCTGAAACAGCGAAGCCTGCAGTCAATGCAGCTACAGCCAGTAAACGAAAAATCCTTGTCTTCATTCGTATTTCTCCGATCATTTTTAAGAAACGCAAGCCAAAGCTTACGGCTCATCAATTACACAGCTAAAGAAATTGATGAAAAATTATACTCTGGAATCAAAAGTCTGACCCAGCGACATGGGGGCAGACAGTTTTTCTTTCATCCGGTTGGAACCAATGAAAATCATCACTACCAGCGTAGCCAGATATGGCAGCATCGCCAACAGGCTAGGGGAGATCTTCATTCCTAACCCTTGTAAAACCAGATGCATGATGCTGGCGATACCAAACAAGTAGGCACCCAAAACCAGATTTTTGGTTTTCCATGACGCAAACACTACCAATGCCAGCGCAATCCAACCACGACCACCGGTCATGTTTTCCATCCACATTGGAGTGTAAGCTAATGACATGTAAGAGCCTGCCAGACCGGCCATCGCGCCACCAAACAAGATGGCCAGATAACGAACAGTCAGAACTGGCAATCCGATTGCATTGGCGTTATGCGGGTTTTCACCAACAGCCCGCAGGATCAAGCCGCTTCGGGTACGCACACAAAACCAGCCTACAATCAACACCAGCACCCAGCTTACATAAATCAGTAAGTCATGTGAAAACAGTAATTTGCCAATAAAAGGAATATCAGCCAACACCGGGATCTGGATACCCTGAAAGCCTTTAACAGTTTGACCAACATAAGATGAGCCGACAAATGCGCTCAATCCGGTGCCGAAAATCGTTAATGCCAGACCGGTCGCCACCTGATTTGCACGCAAGTGCATGCTGATCACGCCAAACAGCAGAGACATCAGCATTCCGGCTGCCATAGCGGCTAACACGCCTAACATCAGAGACCCCGTGCTGAATGCAGCAATAAAACCGCATACCGCACCCATCAGCATCATGCCTTCCTGACCGAGGTTCAGCACGCCTGATTTTTCACAAACCATTTCACCTAAGGCAACCAGCAATAACGGTGTGCCCGTTTTAATTGCTGCCGTCAGAATTTGCAGAAGCAGTACATTATCCATTCTGATTTTCCTTAGACTTTACTTTAACTAACCGGTAACGCAGCAGGAAGTCGCTCGCCAATAACAGGAACAACAGTGCACCCTGAAACAAGCCGGTGATCGCAGTCGGAACACCCAGCTCGATCTGAGCCATATCACCGCCCATGTAGATCAAACCAAGGAATGAGCCGGATAACAGCATACCAATCGGGTGTAATCGACCCAGCCATGCCACGATGATGGCCGCGTAGCCATAACCAGGAGAGACCGATGGAATCAGCTGACCGATCGGGCCGGAAACTTCACTGGCACCAGCAAGCCCTGCCAATGCACCAGACAGCAGCATTATGCCCCAGCGCAGGCGGCGAATAGAGAAACCGGCATAGTGAGCCGATGATTCATCATGCCCCAATACGCGGATCTGAAAGCCTAACCAGCTAAAACGCAGTAATACCCAGCAAAACACTGCTGCAAGTAATGCAAATAGCACGCCCAAATGAACACGGGTATTTTCAATCAGAATAGGCAACAGTTGGGTGTCTGCAAACATGGCTGATTCAGGAAAACCCATGCCATCCGGATCTTTCAGCGGCCCATGCACAGCCCATTGCAATGTATAAAGTGCAATATAGTTCAGCATGATGGTGGTCAGAATGATGTTGCTGTTGAACCACTGGCGCAACGCAATCGCAATACCTGACCACACCATACCGGCTAATACACCAGCAAGCAGCGCCAGCCAGACACTAAAAGAGCTTTCCGCAAAATGCAGACTGACAGCACTACCAACCACTGCGCCCAGCAGTAGTTGACCTTCCGCACCGATATTCCACAAATTAGCCTGATAACAAAGCGCCAGCCCAATAGCACAAAGCAACATTGGTGCGGTTTTAACTAATAACTCGCCAATGTTATAGCCATCGGAAAGTGGGCTGATAAAGAACACATGCATAGCATGAAACGGATCTTTACCGAGAAAACTAAAGAGCCCCATTCCCAGCAGAACAGTAAAAAACACCGCGATTAACGGTGAAACTATCTGCAGATACCACGGGATAAAAGTACGAGGTTGAAATTGCCACATGGTGGTTTATTCCTGCTCCAGAAATTGTCCGGCCATCCACTGACCGATCTGATTCGTGCTGGTGTCCTGAGTTGGCACTACAGGCGAGAGATGGCCATCGAACAACGCCGCGATGCGATCACTGATCAGGAATAATTCATCCAGATCTTCAGAGATCACGACAATAGCCGCACCACGATCGCGCAATTCCATCAGTTCACGGTAGATAGCATTTGCCGCGCCAATATCAACGCCCCAGGTCGGGTGAGCACAAACAAAGACATTTGGCTCAAGCGCGAGTTCACGACCGATAATGAATTTCTGCAGATTACCGCCAGACAGTGATTGGGCAGGTGCATGCTCGTTATGACACTTCACCTGATGCTGTTCAATCACGTCACGGGTACGGGCAGAAACTTTATGCCATTTCACCCAGCCAAAGCGTTTCAAACCCAGCATGGCATTGGTTAGCAGCAAGTTTTCACTCAGGCTCATCTTTGGTGCCGCACCATGACCGAGACGCTCGGCAGGCACGTAGGCCATACCCAGACGGCGACGACGACCTACATTCAGACGACCAACGGGTTTACCGTTCATAATGACCTGATCGCTGTGTGTACTGACGCGTTCACCGCTCAGAATGCTGAGCAACTCTTCCTGACCATTACCCGCGACACCGGCAATACCCAGAATTTCGCCACCACGCAGAGAGAAGTTCAGTTTTTTCAGTGCACAGGCAAACGGATTCGGTGCTGGTACGGTGAGGTCTTTAATTTCCAGATTAATTTTTTTGCTGGAGCGGCGCTCATAGGTTTCTGCAATCGCGCTGTCACCCACCATCATCCGGGCAATACTTTCTGGCGTTTCATTCGCCGGAATACACGTGCCGGTGACGCGGCCACCACGCAGTATGGTTGCGTTATGACAAAGTGCGGTCACTTCTTTCAATTTGTGGCTGATAAACAGGATCGTACAACCATCAGCAGCAAGCTGACGTAATACGATGAACAGACTATCTACTTCCTGAGGCGTCAGTACCGACGTCGGCTCATCAAGAATAAGCAGTTTGACCTGTTGGATCAGGCAGCGAAGAATTTCTACTCGTTGGCGTTCGCCCATGGACAAGCTAAACACATAACGATCTGGATCAATATTCAGTCCATAATTACCCGACAGCTCACGGATGCGTCCTGCTAGATCACCGATTTGTTCCCGCATAGACGGGGTAAGACACAAAGCGATGTTTTCCGTGACGGAGAGTGTTTCAAACAGCGAAAAATGCTGGAACACCATACCGATACCTAATTCGCGGGCATGAGAAGGAGAACGAATTTGCAGCTCCTGACCATCCCACACGATAGAACCACTGTCCGGGGTCACCAAACCATAAATGATTTTGACCAAGGTTGACTTTCCTGCACCATTTTCACCCAATAGCGCATGGATTTCACCACGTTCGAGCTTCAAATTGATCTTGTCGTTCGCAAGACAGCCGGGATATTGCTTTTTGATATCCCACAATTCAAGCTGGTAATGATGTGTTGTCATCCTCTTTACGACACTCCGAAAAAATTGATGTGCGAGTTAAGCAAAAAATCATCCAATTTGCCATTTTTTCTGTATGCGAAATCACTGATCAGCGAAAAAAACACCATGCCAAGAGGCTGATAAGCCGAATAATGTAGCGAATATGTAAAATGAAGTCATATGCTTAGCCTCAATGCGGGCTCACTGTATTTTAGCTGAGGTTAATAGAGGCAATTATTTTTATACCCGATCTTCACTATTTTTCCCGTACTATTTCAATCTCAATAACAGATAGACTGATGGAAAATTATTTGTCTCTTGTATCCCCATTTTGGGGCGTGGATTAAATGAGTAACTTAGAACTAAAACGAAGCTGGCTGGCACAGTTATTTTTTGGCCGGCAAGATGCTGTTTTGGCGCATCAACCGACTGGGCTACGCGTGGCTGACAATGCAAAAAGACAGCTGCTTCCGTTTGCCAGAATGCATGCCCAACCTGAAGTGAAACATGGTCTGTTTTGGTCTGATCTTTATATCACGACCGCACGAAAAACCTATCATTATCGTGGCTTTTCCCGTTCTCGTTTGCGTCGGCTTGCTGTGTTGTTGAATCAAGGTCTGCAAAATCATGTTGAGCAGCAATTACAAACGGATTATGCCCATGCCAGTGCGATAAAAAGCGAGTTACGTGCTTTTCTCGACAGCTCGGTTTATCGGCGCGATTCAGAACGTCAAACACTGGTTAATCGCTGTCAGCAGCTTTCGTTAATAGCAGCACCATTACGGGAACGTTTTGCTACGTCTCGCCAGCAATCGCTGTTTAAACAGCTGGCTACCTTTATTGCAACTTCGGAAGATAAAGTAAAAAAAGCGAACGCCAGATTTGTCCGGCAGGATGAAATTCGCTTTCAATCATTTTTTGACACCATAGAAAAGAACCCGCTGACTAAAGCACAACGACGGGCATGTTTGATTAACGAAGATCGTAATCTGGTGCTGGCCGGGGCGGGGACAGGCAAAACCAGCACCATGATTGGTCGCGCTGGGTATTTACTGGCGAGTGAACAAACAAGGCCGGAACAAATTTTAATGTTGGCGTTCGCTAAAAAGGCAGCTGAAGAGATGCAGGAGCGGCAGGACAAATGCCTGAGGCCTATGTTGCAACAAGTCACTCCGACGATAAAAACGTTTCACGCACTAGGCTTAGAAATCATTGGAACGGTAGAAGGAAAATGGCCGGCGATTAGTATTTTTGCGGAAGACAATGCCGCATTAGTTCGCTTCGTGGAGGAGGAGATTGGTAGGCTGATGCAGGATGTGGCATATAACCGTCAGGTAGAGCTGTTTTGCAGTAGCCCGTTGTATCCCAAATCAATAGCGGAGTTCGCCCAGCTGTTAGCTGAATTTTTGATGTTATTTAAACAGTCTTATCTGACGTTAGCGGAACTAACCGCACGATTAGCTAAACAAAAAGAAAAGCAGCGATTCAGTGCGCTGACAGTGCTATTTGAGCCGATTTTAGTGGCTTATCAGCAACATTTATCGGAACGGAATGAAATTGATTTTGCCGACATGATCGGCAAAGCGATCGAATATATCGAAAGTGGACGTTATCGTTCCCCTTATCAGCACATCTTGGTGGATGAGTTTCAGGATATTAGTCAGCCACGAGCTCGCCTGATCAAAGCGCTACTGGATCAACGGGATGATGCCGTGTTGTTTGCGGTTGGCGATGACTGGCAAGCGATCTATCGTTTTAGCGGCAGTGATTTGAGTGTGACGCAACGCTTTAGTGACATGTTTGGGACGAGCAGCGTTACTGCGCTTGATACCACTTTCCGTTTCAATAATAAGATCGGTGACGTGGCATCGGCGTTTGTATTGCAAAACCCTGCGCAATTAAAGAAGGCGATCAACTCAGTTGACGTTGTGTCACAGCCAGCAGTTTCACTGGTTAAGGCAAAAGAATCTAAGCGAGGGCTTCATCAGGCGTTAAATGCCATCCACCAACAGGCAATCAATCAGCCGGAAAAGAAAACGTCAGTGGCTGTGTTGGCGCGTTTTAATTTTCTGCTGGGTGATGGTAGCCCGAAAGAGCTCAAGCTGCAGATGGAGACGCAATATCCGTTATTAGATCTGCAATTTATGTCGGTGCATGCATCGAAGGGGAAAGAAGCCGATTACGTGATTGTGCTGGGTATGAACAACGGCAAATATGGTTTTCCGAGTCAAAAAGAAAGTGATCCGATTTTAGAATTGCTGTTACCTGAAAAAGAACAATTTCCAGATGCAGAAGAGCGCCGGTTGTTTTACGTGGCGTTAACCCGTGCCAAGCATCGTGTTTATCTGTCGTATAACCCCACTGCAGTATCGCCTTTTATCGCTGAGTTAATTGATCAGAAATATCCGATTTGCACTGATGAAATTGAGTGAAACGGGACCAAGGTTGATTGTTTCAGAGTCTCTTTGAGAACAATAAACAGGAATACTAGTTCTGTTTTCATCACTACAGGATTATGTATCATGCGTAACTTAATTTTCCCGTTGTTATTGTCTGCCGGATTGGTGTGTGGGATCGGTTCTGCCAATGCAGCCTCTGAATTTCAGATTGATAGTTCAGATCTGAAAGAAGGGAAATTTGCTGAATCACAGGTATTGAACAGCTTTGGTTGCAGTGGCGGAAATATTTCGCCGCAACTGAGCTGGCATGGCGAACCTACTGGTACTAAAAGCTTTGTCGTTAGTATTTATGATCAGGATGCACCAAGCGGTTCAGGTTGGTGGCATTGGGTTGTTGCTAATATTCCTGCCAAGATACATCAATTGCCACAAGGCGCGAGTGGCGATGCCAGTAAATTACCTGTTGGCGCTTTACAGACCAATACTGATTTCGGAAAACCGGGTTATGGCGGACCATGCCCACCTGTGGGTCAGACTCATTGGTACACAATTTCCGTGACCGCATTGAAAGTAGAAAAGTTGGATGTAACTTCTGATTCAACCGGGGCTCTGGTTGGTTTTATGACCAATATGAACAGCTTGGGAAAAGCGACTAAAACAGTTAAATACGGTCGTTAATCTACAAAGGCATGCGGGTTCAGGCCCGCTATGCTTTATAAACATCAAATATGGATGTCAGATGGCCCGGACAATTATCACTCGGGATGGTGTGGGTGTAACTGCTCATATTATTCAGCGTAATTCCTTGGGGGTTCTTCGGGATTTTGAATACCCCACGTTGATTTTCGTATTGCATGGCACTAAAACGCTTCGCAGAAATGATCAGACTTATATTATCCGGGCTGGCGAGTGCGTTGCCGTTGACGGCGGTTTAACCTTTGAAATTGTAAATGAAATATCACCGTCAGGTGCTTATGAGGCTTGGTGGATGGCGTGGGATCCCTCTTTACTGTCAGCGCATCATCGACAGGTAAATCATGCAGATGATAATGCAACCAGCGTATGGCCCATCAGGCACATTGAGCCTGCTTTTCAACAATCGCTGGAAAAAGCCTTAACAGCTTTATCAGATGAAGACCATGTTCCAGAAAATATTGCCAGACACCAATTGCATGAAATATTAATTTGGCTTGAGCATTATGGTGTTCACTTTCAGCCGCATGAAATTACTACTGTTTCCGGCAAAGTTAGGCAGCTGATCGCTCGTGACCCGGCCTACAAATGGAGTGCCTCACATTTGGCGAGCCTGATGGCGATGAGTGAAGCAACACTACGTCGTCGGCTGGTTGCAGAGCAGGGATCACTTACGGAATTACTGAGCGAGGTGCGCATGAATTTTGCGCTCACGTTATTGCAATCAACCGATCATCCGGTATCCCGCATTGCTCAGGATGTGGGATATGAATCGCAGTCAAAATTTGCCATTCGTTTTCGTAAACGATTTGGTTTTTCCCCCATGATGGTAAGAGAAAAAACCAAATTCATGTGATGTTAGCGTTAGAATGAGCGTTCTGACTTTCATAACCCAAAAGAATTTCTGATGGAAGAGATCCAATCTATTGCTGGCAGCAAACCAAGTGATACCCGTTTTCGTGTTCTGGGTGCTATCAGCATGTCGCATTTTCTCAATGACATGCTGCAATCGCTTATTTTTGCTATCTACCCGTTGTTGAAGGGTAATTTTGACCTGAATTTTACGCAAATTGGCCTTTTAACGCTGACTTATCAGCTAACTGCTTCCATTTTACAGCCGTTGGTTGGTTTTTATACCGATAAACACCCTAAGCCATATTCATTGGTGGTTGGAATGGGCTCGACATGCGCCGGATTATTACTGCTAAGTCAGGCGCATACTTTCCCATTATTACTTCTGGCTGCGTCGATGGTGGGGTTGGGATCTTCTATTTTTCATCCGGAATCATCGCGCGTTGCCCGCATGGCGTCTGGTGGCCGGCATGGTTTGGCGCAATCGATCTTTCAGGTGGGTGGCAATGCAGGTACAGCAACCGGCCCACTTTTAGCCGCAGCGATTATCTTTCCCTTTGGTCAGGGGAGCTTAGCCTGGTTCTCGTTGGCAGCGTTGTTAGCCATGTTTATTCTGTGGAAGGTCGGTAATTGGTATCGGCAGCAGCATCGTAGCCAAAAGATGAATATTGCGCCTAAGGCATCGGGCTTGTCCCGTACCCGTATTATGGTCGCGCTGGGTGTGTTGTTACTGCTGATCACATCAAAATATCTCTATCTGGCGAGTTTGACGAATTACTACACCTTCTATCTGATGCATCACTTCGGTTTGGATGCGCAGGCGGCGCAATATCACCTGTTTATTTTCTTATTTGCGGTGGCGGCCGGTACCGTTCTGGGCGGCCCTATTGGCGATAAAATCGGACGCAAGCGAGTTATTTGGTTTTCTATTCTGGGGGTTGCACCCTTTACGCTGGCCTTACCACATGCTGATTTACTTTGGACATCGATCTTATCTTTTGTGATTGGGTTTATTCTGGCCTCTGCTTTCTCTGCCATCTTGGTTTATGCACAAGAATTGGTGCCTGGTCGGGTTGGTACGATCTCAGGACTATTCTTTGGCTTCGCTTTCGGTATTGCCGGTATTGGCGCGGCACTGATGGGGCAGTTAGCCGATCATTATGGGATCGAGTATGTCTATCAATTGTGTGGCTGGTTACCTTTGATGGGGGTTATTACGGCACTACTGCCTACTTTGCATAAACGCTAAGAACGATCAATGAAAGGCAACGGGCAGGATTGGTTTGTAAGTTTCCGAATTGTGCTTTCGCGCAGGGAATGATCAGGAACCAGGAAAGCTGCTTTGATATGACCGTATATCGTCTATTCTTAATAGAGACACTACGGAGATATCGTCATGAAAAATATCAAAGTACTCGGTACGGGGTGCGCGAATTGTAAAACTACCGTCAGACTGATTGATGAAATAGCTAAAGAAAATGGCGTTGAAATTCAGCTGGAAAAGGTCGAGGAAATTCGTGACATCATGGCTTATGGCATTCTGGCGACACCCGGCGTTGTCATTGATGGCGAAGTGGTGCATTCGGGGGGAGTTCCCTCGAAAGAAAAAATCCAGAAATGGTTTACTGCTAAATAAATGAGTGTTTCGGAAGTGATATGGACTTCTTATCCATTTCCTTGCATCTGTTTTACAGTGGGCTGGGTAATCTGGCGTCATACCTTGCTGCACATGTATTGCTTTGTCTGTTGCCGGCGTTTTATATCGCCGGTGCCATGACCGCTCTGATCCCTAAAGAAACCATTACCCGCTTTTTGGGTCGTGAACGTCCGAAATATATCTCTTATCCTGCCGCTGCATTAGCGGGATCTGTGCTGGCTGTTTGTTCCTGTACGATTGTGCCTTTATTTGCCGGGATCTATAAAAAAGGGGCCGGGCTGGGGCCTGCGATTACCTTTTTATTCTTTGCGCCGGCGGCCAATATTCTTGCGCTGATCTATACCGGCGGCATCATCGGCGTTGATCTCGCATTTGCACGATTATTCCTGTCACTGATATTTGGGATCGGCATTGGTTTGATCATGGCGCGGATTTTTCAGCATGATGATAAGGCACATGATGAAGCGACGGATGCCTTGTTTACCTCGGAAGATCGGATGCAGCAAAGTGCATTGATTTTCTTGCTGGTGCTGATTGCCTTGCTACTCGCCGGAACGCTGAAGATCGCACTGCTGACAGATACCTATGTCACCGTGACGTTGCCAATCAGCGGCATCGATAATTTACAGATGTTTTTGTATCAACTGATACCGTTTGATCCGGCGCGAGGCGGCGAGGGCGTGAGTGCGCAGGGTTTATTGTTAATTATCATGTTAGTGCTGATTGGCTTTACATCATGGTTGGGAATTGAATCAATTTTTGATGGTTTCAACCGGTGGACCTGGATTTCACTGATCTTGCTCAGCGTGACCCTGCTGGTGGCTGCGATCGGTATGCGTCCTCATGCTGGTGGTGTAGATATTTTCATCAATGGTAAATGTGTGGGGGTATTCATATCTCTCGTTGTGCTGTGCTGGATCATCAAAACTAAATTCACAGAAGATCAAATCCGCGATTTATTGTGGGAATCATGGAAGTTCGTTAAACAAATATTTCCTTTGTTGGTGGTTGGTGTATTTCTGGTTGGTGTGATCAGGGAATTGATTAAACCCGAATGGATAGAAGCCTTGGCGGGGCAGAACACGCTTACCGGTAATCTGGCGGGGGTAGTTTTCGGCATATTCATGTATTTTCCGACACTGGTGGAAGTGCCGATTGCACAGATGTTTCTGAGCTTAGGTATGCATCGGGGGCCATTACTAGCTTATCTGATGGCTGATCCGGAGTTGAGCTTGCAAAGCATTCTGATCACTGCTGCTATTATTGGTTATACAAAAACATGGACATATGTTGCTTGGGTGGCTCTATTCAGCACTCTCGCCGGTTATCTCTATGGTGTATGGATCGATGGCGTTAGCCTTACTATGCTCAGCCTGATGTAGATCTCATACCCAACAATGAAGGCCGTAAGGAATATATGAATATATTAGGGCTGGAATCACTGGCGATATATTGGTCTAAACCTGAATTAGCTATAAATCTCTTTATTTTTATCAATGTGTTAGGTGCGTTATTACTGGGATTAATTATTGGTTATGAGCGTTCATATCATGGACGTGCAGCTGGGATGCGAACCTACGGTTTAGTGTGTATGGCTTCGGCGGCGTTGACGGTGATTGCCGGTTACCCTAACTATTGGTATGGCGGTATCGCAGCGATATCACCGGGTGTGGATCCGACCCGCGTTATTCAGGGTATTGTTACCGGGATCGGCTTCCTCGGCGCTGGTGTCATTATGAAGGAAGGTTTTAACATCAGTGGCCTGAGTACGGCAGCGTCGATTTGGACGTCATCCGCGATCGGCGTCATGATGGGAGTCGGCTTTTATGGTGCGGCGATCCTGCTCGCGCTGCTTTCTGTCATATGCATGATGTGGGTCTCACAGCTTGAAAACTGGTTACCTTCGCATAAAGAGCTCGCGCTCACCCTGCAGTTCCGAAAAGGATTTATTCCTAATGAGCAAGTAGTCCGCAAGATGATGCTGGAATATGGCTACCAACTTTCGGCGGAGTCATTGTCTATTATATTGAAAGAAGAGCAATCGGAATGGCGTTTTGTGGTCATTGCGCTTGGCAGGAACAGTGGCATGCCGCTTGAAGAATTAGCGCATCAACTACGACAGCTTGAGGGCATCGAAAATTTTGCGCTGTCGCATGCAAAAAACTAAATCGTAGGGCTCTTCTCTTTGTGTGATATTGAGCCCTTTGTCATTTAACCCTGATAGCTGCATAACAAAACCGCAGAAGCTTTAAATGCCGCACAGGCTTCTTGCCCCTCTGCTAATTGCATTGTTTGTACACTTTCCGTCGTAACGACAGCACAGACAGTTTTGTCTCCCGGTAAGCTGATCACTACTTCACTATTAATTGGCCCGCGATAAATATGACTAATTACGCCCCAGAGTTGGTTGCGGGTTGATAGCTTGAACTTGGGGTCTGTGACTAACATTACTGACGATGACTTAATCAACGCATACAGTTCTTGCCCGGCAACGATATCTAAACTGCCTGCCGATTCTCGGGTAATAACCGCAATCAGATGTACTTTTTCATCTAATTTTAGTGTGATCTCAAATTCCACCGGGCCAGGACGGATTGTAGTGACTGTGCCCATAAACTGATTGCGGGCGCTGCTGCGCATGGATATCCGACGCAATAAACGTCGAAACCGCGGTACATCATACTGTTCACCACAGCCGTCTGATTTCCCCTGACAGGATGACTGTTGTAGTTGCTCATGGATCTTGGATAAAGCTAACTGGTATTCCGTCTGTAACGCTCGGTAGAGCGCGACGGTTTGTTTACCATAGGTGGTAAGTAACGTCCCCCCACCATTTTTCCCCCCCGTCGTTCTGATCACCAATGGATGCTCCGCCAGATTATTCATTTCATCCAAGGCATCCCAGGCTGCACGATAAGAGAGTGGAATCGACTTTGCGGCTTGTGTTAGTGAACCCAAACGATCAATTGCTTCGAGCAGGTGGATGCGCGTATCGCCTAGTGATGGCCCTACTTCCGTGCACAGCTTTAGTTCACCTAATAAAGCACCGGTCATGTGATGTGAATGTTTAGACATTCCGATTCCTCGATATGTATTAACTTATATATCGAAGAGCAAAATACATACCCGAAACCAAAATCGATTAAACTTCAATCAATTTACCCGGTAAAACAGAGTAAAAGCGTTATTTGACGGGGTAATGAGTCCCATTTTGTCGCACAGATAATGTGAGAATTGTCACATTTGTCATTATTCACGCATTGTTGTGCAGCAAAATGCACAACGATATTCATCCAAACGTTGGTGGGTGCGACAACTTGTATAATCGAGTTTATATAAAAATATTATTTATATATCAGTTCTTTACTGTCATTTACGCTCATTTTTTGAGTGACAGCATCTGATTGTAGCTGATGCGTTATGCATTCAGGCAAGCTTTGTGCTTACTACTGCATAACGCCAAGTCAATGAGCCAAGGAGTGCCCATGTTGTCATTACGTCAAAACTCAATCACCATTGCTTTATTGTTATTAACACCATGTTTGTCTTTCGCTGATGAAGTAAAAGTCGCGGTGGCAGCCAACTTTGCTCAACCACTGGAAGAGATTGGTAAAGCGTTCCAAAAAGATACCGGTAATACGTTGCTGATTTCTTCTGGCGCGACAGGGAAGTTATTTACTCAAATTCAAAATGGCGCCCCTTTTGAAGTCATGATCAGTGCTGACAGCAAAACACCGAAGAAACTGGTGAAAGCCGAATTAGCACTGGCTGATACCCAATTTACTTATGCAAAAGGAAAATTGGTGCTGTGGTCTGCTGATGCGAATACTGTCGACAGTAAAGGCGATGTGCTCAAAACCGGTAAATATACCCATTTAGCCGTCGGAAACCCGAAAACTGCACCTTATGGAACTGCTGCGTATGAAGCATTGGATAAGCTGGGATTGACCGCTTCTCTCAGTTCAAAATTGGTGCAGGGTGAAAACATCAATCAGGTAAAACAGTTTGTTGATACCGGTAATGCAGAGCTAGGGTTTGTTGCCACTTCGCAGGTGTATAAAGATGGCAAACTGATCAAGGGGTCTGCATGGGAAGTGCCAACTTCTTTATACAGCCCGCTAGAACAAGATGCGGTATTGCTGAAAAAAGGTGAAGACAACCCGGCAGCGGTTGCGTTGCTGAATTACCTGAAAGGCGATAAAGCAAAAACCATCATTCATAGCTACGGCTATATTGACTAAATTCGGTGAATTGAAGGTAGTGATGCGGCGAATGATTGCCAAGTGGCAGTAAAGTACGATTTCTAAGACAAAAGATATCCCGGTTGTGCTGGTATTTATATCACGCTGAAAAGTAAGGTTATAACGCTGTCTTAGCGTATCGCAGTCAGCTTGAAGAATTAATTATAAATACAGCATTTTTTTGGATAAGGAGATTTATATGGCTATCAGCGCTCGTAATGTATTCGCAGGCACCGTAAGTGAAATTCGTGAAGGCGCAGTAAATGCGGAAGTCTCGCTGTCTATAGCAGGGGGGGATGTTATCGTTGCTACTGTGACTTTAGACAGTCTGAAAGCTTTGGGGTTGTCGGTTGGTAAAGCGGTTACTGCTTTTGTTAAAGCACCGTCGGTGATGGTCGTTACCGGCGATGATTCCGTTTGTTACAGCGCCCGTAATCATCTGAAGGGCTTGGTTTCTGAACTGAAAACCGGCGCAGTGAATAGTGAAGTGGTCGTGAAGCTGGCTGGTGGTAGTGAAGTTAAAGCGATTATCACTAATGATGCAGTCACCGATCTTGGCTTGGTAGTGGGCTCTGCTGCCAGTGTTCTATTCAAAGCGGGCAGTGTGATTCTGGGTGTTTCTGCCTGATTTTTTTGCTCAATTCAAGCTCTCGCTATTTAGCGGGAGTTTTTTCATTCGGCAACCCGCTATCGACTATACTTAAACCGCACCCGCATTTGTCGGTTCTCGCGAGGATAAGATCATGGGTAAAGAATGGCAAAGCAACAAAGAAGCAAAAAAACAACCAGCACAGACACCGAAGGAAAAAAAAGCAGCTAAACGGGAAAAGAAACATGCACCAGCATTTGCCCCTTTGATGCCGAAGTGATAGGTCTATCAGGTGTTGCTAGACGTTACTTTTAGATTGTCGAATTAAATATTAGTTGGATCGTCAGTATGCCGGATCGAGTTGAATCGATTCGGCATATTCTTTTTATGAATATAAAATATATTTTTAGTTAATGATTTTGATTTTTTATAAAATATTGATGCCGCCAATTAAATAACCATACAAAATGCATCATTTTAAAATAAATAAATTAACATTGGGTTTTGTGACTTATTCGTCAAATCGTAAGTATTTTCTTTTGTCTTTCCGCTGAGCTTAATAAAGTGAACTATAATATAAGTGCCTGAAATGTGTTGATCAGTGATCAATTGCAAGAAGGTATAAATGCTATCTATGTTAAACGAAATTGATAAATATTATCCTTATCCTCTTGAATGGAGCCTTCAGCGTTATGGATTCGCACTTAACTGAGATTAAAAATGCACATTTGTTTATGGAATATCTGATGTGTTCAGGTATTAAATCTCCACGTTCACGCAGCGAAAACTGGGAGCTTGTTGACAAGGAACGTGTAGTGGCAAGAATTAAAAAAGACCATAATGGAATTGCAAAATTCTTTATTTGTGCGGCCATGTTAGGGCGTAAGTAGTTTTTACGATTTAGTTTGATATTAAGCGGGGCTTATTTATAAAAGGCTCCGCTTTATTTTTGGATAATTTAATTACTGAATCGATTAGCTGAATAGATTAACTAAAGAAAATAAATTATTTTTCAAATCTTAAACTGCTGTTGATCGTTATACAAATGCTTCGGTGTCCGCCCTTATTTTCACGATCAGACACCGAAGCTAAATCTGTTATTAAGCTAAATACTCGACTAATTGGGCTGCAGTGGGTAATGCTGTCATTGCACCTTTCGCCGTTGTTGCTAATGCACCGCAGGCATTAGCCTGGCGGATGATTTTCAGCAGATTGTCGTTGTTATGCCAGTCATCACAGGCAACCAGACCGGCAAGTAAACCACCAACAAATGCATCACCAGCACCTGTGGTATCAACCGGATTTACCGGTTTGCCAGTTATGAGTTGCTGTTCATTGTTATGAATGACTAACGCACCTTTTTTCCCTTGCGTGATCACAATCAGTGGCAGATCGTATTGCTCATTCAGCCAGCTCAGTGCGGTCTGCAGATCATCTTTATCGGTCAGAAACAGTAATTCATCGTCAGAAAATTTCACCACATCCGCCAGCGCCACAGCCTGCAGAACGACGGACTTTAAATCAGCCGGGTTCAGCCACACTTCTTCACGCAGATTCGGATCAAACGAGACATAACCGCCCGCAGCTTTGATCGCTTTCATTGCTGCCAGTGTTGTGGAGCGTGATGGTTCATTGGCCAGTGCAATAGAGCAGACATGCAGCCATTCACCCTGTTTGAACGCGGGCACATCCTGTGGTTGCAGGAACTGATCAGCACTTGGTTTCACCATAAAGGTAAAACTGCGCTCACCGTGGTCATCTAAATCGACAATCACGGTTGATGTCCGGTGTTCTTCATCCAGCAGCATGTATTGGGTATCTACACCTTCATTTTTTAATACCTGCTTCATAAAGCGGCCCAGCGGATCCTGACCAACACGGCCAAAAAATGCACTGTCTCCGCCTAATCTGGAAATAGCGACTGCAACGTTAGCTGGAGCACCACCCGGACATTTTAGATAGCTAGTTTCGCTATCTGGAATTAAATCGACCACTGCATCGCCTGTGACCCATACTCTTGCCATCTAAATTTACTCCATATGTTATCGATACCGGATTCAGGCTTCTGAGCACCGAAGGCATCGTAAAAAGCAATGTAACAATAACTTGTTACATATGTATCTTAAGAAAATTTCCATTACGGAAATATAAGCCAGAAAAGTACAGAAACAATAAAGATTTAACGGAACAACTTTGATTTCTGTAGCAGTACGCAAATTTTTACGCATGTAACGCATTTTTCATACGCATCTTATCAACGTCATCGCGGCAGACAGAAGCTGAATGTCTTCTGCGACCAGACAGACACGCATCACTGTGTGGCATATATCTCCCATTCTTTCGATCCATCTCATACGAACGGTTTTTGTTTTTTCTCAGGCTCTGCAGGTGACTATGGGTAACAAATTTTGAGTGTTACCCTTGTTTTCCTTTGTTTGCGGGATTTTGTTAACCATTTAATGTGACTTTGATCGTTATTTTTATTGTTCCTTCCTCGTATATTGCCGTCAACTCAATGGGTATCTAGTTGTTACATTGAATTTGGAGTGTTGTTTCATTGGTGTGATGGTAAACGGTCCCCATTGATACTCTGTTTTATGGTCACCCGAAGTGACCGGATTATTGTCAGCAAAGAGAAGGGAATAACATGAAAAAGTCCTTACTTGGATTATGTGTTGCCAGTGCGTTTGCAGCTCAGGCAAGTTATGCGCTGGAATTAAAAGCATGGGTTATCGATGGCGATTCTGAAAAACCATATTTCCAGCAATTGGAAGAAACCTTTAATGCCAAATACAAAGATCAGAACATCACGGTCGATGTGGTTCCTATTCCCGGCTACAACAGTGCAATCCAGGCGGCTGCACTTTCCGGTGAGTTACCCGATGTGATCATGGTGGATGGTCCGAATATGGCGAACTATGTCTGGACCAAAATGTTGCAACCGATGGATGGTTTGCTAGACAAAGCCATAGTGGCCGATTTGCTGCCATCCGTAAAAGAGCAGGGTATTTATGGCCCGGATCAAAAGGTTTATATGGTCAGCCCTTATGACTCATCTGTACTGCTGTGGGGTAACAAAAAATATCTGAAAGAAGCGGGTGTACGTATTCCTGCTGGCATTAAAGACGCCTGGGATGATAAAGAGTTTGCAGATGCACTGGCAAAACTGGCCAAAGTGAAAGGGGTGCAGTGGCCACTGGATATGAAACTGAACTATGACGGTGAATGGTACACCTACGGTTTTGCGCCTTTTATTCAGTCCCGTGGTGCTGATTTGATTGATCGCAAGGCATGGAAAGCGGAAGGAACAATCGATTCACAACCTGCGGTGGATGCGTTAACTGAATTGCAGGCATGGTCAAAAAACGGCTGGATCGTACCGGCCACTGCTGGAGATAACCGCTTCTATGGTGACAAAACAGCGGCCCTGGCCTGGGTTGGTAACTGGATGTGGCGTGCGCATAAGACCGGTTTAGGCAACGATTTAGTTCTGATCCCTGCGCCAAAACTGGCTGGCAAATCCGTTTCTCCGAACGGTGGTTGGGGCTGGGCTGTTCCGGCTAAAACTAAAAATACGGCGGAAGTGGCTAAATTCCTGAACTTTGCTTTATCCACAGAACAGGTTGCCAAATATGCCGATATCACCGGTTATATTCCGGCCCGCAAATCATCTGTCGCATTATCTGAAATCTACCGTCCGGGTGGTGAAGGTGCGCTGTTTGTCGAACAGGCACAAAGCGCGGCAGTAGTGCGTCCGGTGCATCCTGCCTATCCGGTGATTTCCACTTCATTCGGTAAAGCAGTTCAGAACATTCTGCAAGGCGCTGATGTGAAAGGTGAGTTGCAGAAAGCCGCTCGAGCCATTGATGAAGATATCGAAGATAACAGCGGTTATCCCCCATTTGATAAGTAGTTAGTCAAAGTCGCGCCTGTATCCGTCAGGCGCGCATTCCATTCGCTTAATTTTTCGCTTAAACAGATTTGTGCAGGAGTTATTATGCGCCGGTTGAAAAACCTGATGCCAGAATTGGCTATGCTGATGCCCGCAATAGTGTTGTTAACGATCTTCGTGGTAGTGCCATTTTTCATGTCGGGATACTTGTCCTTTACCAATGAAAAACTGATTGCCCGCCCGATTGCGACAATATGGGTTGGATGGCGGAATTACGAACGTCTTTTTACCGATCCGGTGTTCTGGCAGGCAGTAAAAAACACGTTTTACTTTGCTTTGCTGGTAACCCCATTCCAGTTGGCAATTTCACTGGGTTCAGCATTGCTGCTGAATAGTAAGCTGCCGCTTCGTACCGTGTTTCGCAGCATTGCATTATTACCATTGTTAACCCCGATCACCGTTATCGTGGCGATCTGGGCGGTGCTTTATAAAATCCCGGACGGACTGTTTAACCATATTTATCAGTCTCTGCTTTCCACTTCGCAATACATCGATTGGCTGGGCAACGTGGATATGGCGATACCGGCGATTGTGTTGCTGTCTGCCTGGGCGACCTTCCCATTCCAGATGCTGATTTATCTGGCCGGTTTGCAGGAGATCCCGAAAGATCTGTACGAAGCCGCGGAACTTGATGGCGCAAAACCTTTCAAGCGCTTCCTGCATGTGACCTTACCTTGTCTGCGTAACACCAATATTTTCGTCATCATCGTTACCACCATTGGTGCACTGAAACTGTTTACTCAGGTCAATATCCTGACTCACGGCGGACCAAACGGCGCAACCAATACCATCATTCATTACATGTATGAAAACGGTTTTGTGGCGCAAAAAATCGGCTATGCCTCTGCGGTTTCTGTGGCGTTTTTCTTCACAGTAACGGCGATTGCATTGTTGCAACGTTTCCTGATGAAGAATGAGTAGGAGGCAACATGAAATCAGAAACCGTTCAGTTTGTTCCCGCGATTGATGAAGCTGTAGCAGGCAAAGGGAGTCAGGCCATGAAATTTCTGGCTGGTTTAAAAAATGTCCGTGTCTGGTGTGGATTACTGCTGTCGCTGTGTGTTCTGGCGCCGTTGATGATGATGGTGACGATCAGTCTTAATCCCGATGAAGAGCAGATCATGATCTCCATGGGAACTATCAAGGCATTCATTCCGCATGTGCTCTCGCTGGAGAATTACCGCGAGATCTGGGGTGACCCGAATCAGCCGTTTGCCCGTTATCTGTTTAATACATTGCTCATCGTATTCACCACGGTATTTATGTCGATTGTGGTGAACTCTTCGGCGGCATTTGCGCTGGCCTGGGGGCAGGGTGGGTATCGCAAAATCGTGATAGGTGTCGTGGTCGCATTACTGGCCATTCCGGGGGAAAGTCTGGCGCTGCCGCAATTATTGATGGTGAGCAAGATGGGCATTATCGACAGCTATGAAGTGCAGATCCTGCCATTTATCGGCAATGCCATGTCACTGTTCCTGTTCTATCAGTTCTTCACCAAGATCCCGAAAGATCTGATTGATGCAGCCAAGGTCGATGGCGTCAGCCTGTTCAAAACCTATCTGCATATTGGTCTGCCTCTTTCCAAGCCCGTGATTGCGACCGTGGCCATTCTGCAATTCCTCGAATTCTGGAACAGCTATCTGTGGCCGGTCATGGTCACTCGCGGCCCCGAATATCGTCCGCTGTCGGTGGCGATGTCAGCCTACTTCGGCAGTAATCAGGCCTACTGGGGCAATATCATGGCATTTGCAGTGTCAATGGCGATACCAGTCATTATCTTCTTCTTATTTATTCAGCGGCATTTCGTCCAGAGCATCACGGGCAGTGCGGTGAAAGGTTAAGTCTTTAGCAGGAGTTCTCATGTTAGCAGAAAAATATTATCGCCCACTGGTTCACTTTACCCCACCTTTTGGCTGGCTGAATGATCCGAATGGCCTGGTTTACAAAGACGGTGAGTATCATCTTTTTTATCAATACCATCCGACTGATAGTGTGTGGGGGCCGATGCACTGGGGACATGCCGTAAGTCGTGATCTGCTGTCGTGGACGCATCTGCCGATTGCGCTGGCACCTGATGCGCTGGGCGTTTGTTTTTCAGGCACGGCGATGGTGGATAAAGGTGATAAATCCGGGCTGTTTGATGGTAACGATGGCTTGCTGGCGTATTACACCATTACGGCGGATAACGCCCAGTTTAATCAGAGTCAGGGTCTGGCTTACAGCTGTGACAACGGTCGGCACTGGACTAAATACGCGGGCAATCCGGTTGTCGCGAATCCGGGCTTTGAGGATTTTCGTGATCCGAAAGTGTTCTGGCACGAGCAAACGCAAGCCTGGATCATGCTGACCACCGTCGGTCAGCAGATCGCAATTTATCGCTCCGCTGATGCGAAAACCTGGCTGTTCAGTTCTTTCTTTGGCGAAGAACATGGCGCACATGATGAACGGGCGTGGGAATGCCCGGATCTGTTCGAAATCAGCATCGAGGGCAGCAAGCAAACCCGTTGGGTGCTGATTGTTGGGGTTCAGCGTGGCGCTTACTCTGGTGGATCTGGTACCCAGTATTTTGTCGGCCAGTTTGATGGTGAGCAATTCATCAATGACAACACCCCTGACACGGTGCTTTGGTTGGATTATGGCCGCGATTTTTACGCCACCCAGACCTGGTCGGATATTCCGGCTGCCGATGGTCGCCGTATCGGCATCAGCTGGATGAGTAACTGGCTTTACGCCAATCAAGTGCCAACGCAAAGCTGGCGCTCAGCGATGACCATGCCGCAGGAATTAACGCTGAAAGCAACGCCAGACGGATTCCGGTTGTGTCATGCATTTATCCGTGAATTAGAGGCGCTTTGTCAGCATCAGGTGATTGCCGCAGATAAAACGCAGGCAACACCGGGCGCGGTATTTAATTTTGACTGGTCTGACGCCCATCGTTTGCAGTTCTCGCTGGAGCTGAAAGACAACAGCACACTGGTTTTACAGCCGATGAATGAACTTGAGTTTACTTTCACAGTGCAGAAAGGTCAGCTGACACTGCGTTGCCAACGTCACGGACAAATCGGCGTTGCAGAATTTGATGGACACTTCCCGCATGATTTTTCTGTCGCGTTAGGTGCAAACCGCCCACTGAGTGCCGATCTGTTGCTGGATCGTTGTTCTGCGGAATTGCTTCTGGACGGTGGACGTTACGCCATCACTAATCTGGTGTTCCCGAAAGAGGGCCCGGTGCAGCACTGCGCCGCATCGCTGCGCGCCGGTGAAGTGATTATCCGCGATCTCCACAGACATGATCTGGCTAAAGTGACTGCATAAGGAATTTATAAATGGCTGATTTAAAACTGAATAAAGTCGTTAAGCGTTTTGGCGAAGTACAGACCATTCATGGTGTGGATCTGGATATCAAACACGGTGAGTTTGTAGTGTTCGTTGGCCCGTCAGGCTGTGGCAAATCAACGCTGTTACGCATGATTGCCGGTCTGGAAACCATCTCTGACGGAGCAGTGGTGATTGATGAGCAGACTGTAAATGATGTGTCTCCTTCGGATCGCGGTATCGCCATGGTGTTCCAGTCCTATGCACTCTATCCGCACATGACAGTGCGGGAGAATATGAGTTTTGGTTTGCGTCTGGCGAAGAAAAGCAAAGCTGAAATTGAACAACGAGTGGGCGAAGCCTCCCGCATTCTGAAACTGGATCATCTGCTGGATCGGTTGCCGAAGCAGCTTTCCGGTGGTCAGCGGCAGCGTGTGGCGATTGGCCGAACCATCGTGCGTAACCCGAAGGTATTCCTGTTTGATGAGCCGTTGTCGAATCTGGATGCAGAACTACGGGTGCAGATGCGGGTCGAGATTTCCAAGTTGCATGAACAACTGGGGAACACCATGGTTTACGTGACGCACGATCAGGTCGAAGCGATGACCATGGCCGATAAAATTGTCGTGTTGCGTGATGGCCGTGTCGAGCAGGTTGGGGCACCTCTGGAGCTCTACCATAATCCGCAAAACCAGTTTGTGGCTGGCTTTATCGGTTCCCCGCGTATGAATTTTCTGAATGCCGAAGTGTTGAATGCCGAAGGGAATACCGCATGGTTAAAACTATCTGGTGGTGAAGAGTTTAGTATGCAGACAGATCATCCGGTTACTGCAGGTGATGTGCTGTTGCTTGGCATTCGCCCTGAACACTTACTGGTAGGGACAACCGGAGATGTTGATATTTCACTGAAAGTCGATGTGGTTGAAGCGCTGGGAGGAACAACCTTTGCCTATACCCAATATGCCGATGAAGATCAGGTCGTTGTCGTGACAGACGGCGGGCACATCATCCCACGTGGCAAAACTATGCCCGTCAGCTTCCAACTGGAGCATGTACATCTGTTTGATACCAAAACGGGTGTAAGTTTATTACAACAGAAAAAATTGCCTAAGGTAGAAAGAATGCTGGCAACAATGTGATCCCACAGTACGTAATATGTTGATAAAACGAAGAAACAAGTGACGTTGCTTTGGCATATTACGTACTATCAGATAAAACGGCAGTGGCACAGAATTATGACGACAATAAGAGATGTTGCAGAGCTGGCTGGGGTATCTATTGCCACCATTTCCAGAGTTCTGAATAACAAAGGCAAAGTATCACAAGAGACGGCAGACCGTGTTCGGGCACTTGTAAAAGAACTGGACTATGTCTATGTGAAGCAACCGCTAAAACCTCGCCGGACGGAAGTGAAACCGCAGGGGGTGTTCGCTATCATTTTGCCCACGCTCTCCAACCCCTATTTCTCTGAACTGTTAGATATTGTCGAACAGGAAGTGCAATATCTTGGCCGTTCCCTGCTGGTGTATAATTCGCGTGGTGAAATAAAGCGCGAACTTTCGCTTTTGAACATCTGTAAACAACAAAAAATTGATGGCCTGTTCATCGTACCGAGCTCAGGCAAACCTGAACATATTGCATTGCTGAATCAGCAACCATTCCCTGTAGTGTCATTGACACAACTTCATCCTGAACTAACCAGTGTTGCTGTTGATCATGCGGAAGGTGGGGCACAAGTTGCTGAACATTTAACCAGCATGGGACACACCCAAATAGGATATCTGGGGCCTGCGGATGAAGCTGAACAGAAATTCACCGGTTTCCGTAACAAATTATCCGATTTGCGTATTCCATTACCGGCAGAACGCATTATTGATACACCGGATGTCTCCGCACCAGAATTATCAGCCCGATTCAGCACTTATCTCGATCAGCATGCGGTATTACCGTTTTCTGCTATTTTCGTTTTTAACGACGTTTCGGCTCAGTTAGTCATTGAAGTATTGCAGTCACGAGGTTATCGCGTGCCGGAAGATGTGCTGGTGGTCGGGTTTGATAACACACTGATTGCACAGGTTATGAACATCAGTAGTGTCGCGCAGCCTATTAAAGAAATTGGCCGTTTAGGGTTTCAGGAGATGATGCGTTTAATCGAGCATAATGAACTCGGAAATGACACACATCATCTGATCCTGTCTCCGCGCTTGGTGTTGCGAAATAGCTCTGTAAAGTTGATTAAACGCGTACTGTAAGGAATTCAGGTGGTCGATCTGATCACTCGGCATGGATTGCCCACGGCAATGGAATAGTCGGGAATATCTTTAACAACCACACTACCGGCACCGATGACGCAGCCTTCGCCAATCGTGACACCGGGGCAAACAATAACACCGGCACCCAGCCATGTTTTAGAACCAATCTTGATCGGTTTTGCATATTCCAAACCGCTGATACGAGCTGTTGAATCAAGCGGATGAGTGGCTGTTACAACCTGCACGGAGGGGCCAAACATCACGTCATCACCAATTGTTACCGGGGCCACATCCAGAATAGTACAACCGAAATTGGCATAGAAACGTTCACCGAGAGTGATGTTAAAACCATAATCACAATGAAATGGCGGGGTGATGTAGAAACTATCGCCATAAGAACCAATCAATTGACGAAACAACAGCGCCATTTGTGTTTTATCTGAAGGCAATGTGCTGTTGATCTTAAATTGCAGATCCGCTGATGCATGACGTGCATCCGAAAGTTCGGGATCAGCTGCATTATAATATTCACCAGCCACCATTAATTCGCGCTGTGTTTTTGACATTATTTGGGAACTCCGTTAGCTCAATCATCTATAAATCAGCCTACTAAAGAAACCGGTTACATTCTTTGTTACAGCTGAAATTTATGAGAATAATCACAAAAGCAGATAATGATGCAAATTAGACATTAATTGTGTATATATATACAGTATTCTTTATGGCTAAAAATTTATAACCAAAATCCATCGGCTTTATGCTGGAGAAAAATCATGATCAAAATTGAATTTGTAGTATTGAATTCAAAAGGGGAAGAAAAGATGCGTACCACTGATGAACTGGCAGCCAAAGCCTATGATCTGATGCTGGACGCAGCGGAAAAGGTAATGCCTATTATCGAATCTTCAGGTCTGGAATTAACCGAGAAACAGACGGAAGACTTGGCCATTCATCTGGTGAAACATGGTGAGGCGGTTACGGCGGCGTTAGCACCTGCGGTAAAAGGCGCTGCGGTGGTAAAACGAGCACGCAAAAAGAACACCGAAAACGCAGAACAGGAATAAGATTTTAAGATCCCGCGACGGCGGTAGTATTTTCCTTGCCAGAAAATATGCTGTCCGGGTGCTTAATTATTAATTCCCTGTGATATGAGGAACAAAAATAATTAAGGCGATAATAACGGCACCTATGGCACTAAGAAGCACCGCTCCCGCAGCCACATCTTTGGATTTTTTGACCAGCGGATGAAACTCAGGCGAGGCGACATCGCATAGAAACTCAAATGCAGTGTTTAATGCTTCAGAAACCCATACCGCCATGATGGCAAGAATAAGAAAACACCACTCTGTTGCATTTACATCTAACAGATAAGCCGTCGAGATCGTACACATAGTCGCAAAAAGATGAACCCATGCGTTATGTTCACTTTTCAGCATTTCTGCAATGCCGTTAACGGCATGCTGAATACTGCGAACTCGTCCGGCCAGCGAAAATGTATCGGAATTATTATTATTCATAAATGATACGCTCCATTTTTTGCTTTTATTGCACTGAAACTACGTAGAGTTTTCCGTCACTAAAAAAAGGATCGCCAGCAAAATTATAGCCTAGCAATGGCTTTACCAGTTGTAGTCGTAATGTACGTTTTATTTTTCCAGTTTGTTCTAAATCGGAATAGAGCCGTTCACGTTCGGTATCCAGATCCGGGTTTATGGCTGGAATAACACCCCATTTGAAACCGTCATCTGAATTCGTCATGCCAAGATATATGTTATTTCCATCTAAGGTGGTGTATTTCGTTTGCCATATTCGGATGTGACGCCCGTTTTTTAACCAGTTTACATCTTCAATTTTTCTGAAGGCGATATCTTGAATCTGTGCACTCCAAAAAGAAGGTGATATAGGGCCTGTCGGATGAGGCATTTGATATATCAATGCTTTAATAGCTTGAATAAAAGAGGGGATATCAGCATTATCTGTTAATGACCAACCTGCTTGTTGCAATATTGAGATTAAACTGCGGTCATCTTTAGCAATAAATATAAAATTAAGTGGTTCTTGCTTCTTGCCTATTACGCTTTCGGTATATTTTGATTGCTCTGTTGTAAATATCTCTTCAATTTTTGCAATGTTAACCTTAGTTTCTTGCGGTGCTATTGTTTTTACCGGATGATAATTCAGAGCAAAAAAAGAATAGAATAAAAGGGCAAAAAATATGATCGGGAAAGAACTCAAACGTCTCTTATCTGAAATTTGAACAGAGTCGGTACTTTTTTGATTGTGTCGAAACCATTCAGACAAAGAGATAGCAATAATAAGCCATATCGTACCTAAAAGATAACCACTCCATATATCACTGATATAGTGAACACCAAGATAAACACGACTGATACCAATCAATAAAATGACAATCAGCGTTACAAAAAATATATTAACTCTGGCATGCCAGTTTCGTGTAAAACAAATAAGCAGATAGCCAATAAAGCCATACAGCGCAATCGCGATACATGCATGTCCACTGGGAAAAGAAAATGTTGATTCCGAATATATTGATAATGCAGGACGAGCACGGCTAAAGGCGAGTTTGCCTAAGTAAGTAAAAGATAAACTACCTGAGACTGAGATCAATAATGGAATGATGTAGTGTTTTTTATGCCATAACCACAACATCGCGATCGTTGTCAGCATAAAAAGCAATATGATCTCAAGCTTACCGAACAAAGTTATCCAGGTAAAAATCGTCGTGATGGCATCATTTCTGAATAAATAGAAAACATTAGCCATCCTTAAATCAGCAGCAACAATCGACTCTGAGTTAATAAAGTCTTCTACAACGCCGGCAAACAGGGCGCAAACATAAATAAAAGCGACGATAAAGATAGATAATGGAAGCCCGGTAAATGTAGTTCTGTTGGTTCTGGCCAATAAAAATATTATGAGTTGTGGATGCATTTTCATCCATGCAGAGACATGTTTATTTCTCATCAAACTCATTTTTAAGAAATGACAAGAAAGTATGATAAGTGTGAATGTTTGTCGCCCTTTGAATATTATTAATCGATTTAAAATATAGAGGATAAAACAAACTATTATCGAGAAGGGAATGAACAATCCAGCGCGGGATAACCATAATTCAGTGGCGTTAATTAACTGAGAGCAGAAATACCCTGCAAATATCCAAGCGCAGCTCCAGGCAATAGTGCCTAAGATGTTCCAGATAAAAAAAGAGCGATAAGAGAGTTTTATACTACCTGCAGCAAGGGGAATAACCTCTTTAATGCCAGAGATCAATCGTCCCAAGAGAATGCTTATTGCGCCGTATTTAGCTATAAAATATTTTGATTTTTCAATGTGTGACGATTTTAATAAGCCGAAACCGTGCTTTTGCCATCGCGCAGTATACTTCCTTCCCAAGTAATAATTTATATTATCACCCAAGATAGCGCCTGTAGCGGCAAACCAGATGAGGTCATAAGTATCAAAACTCCCGCGAGCAGATAATGCACCCAGAATGAGAATAATGGTTGAACCGGGGATGATCAGGCCAATACCTATCGTTGTTTCAACGAGAGCAGCAAGAAATGCAATCCAGTAACCTGCCACATAAAAATGTGCGGGGTCGGGAAGCAGGCTGCCGAGTATATCCATCATCATGGCGGATCCTTATTATGATACCAACAGCTGTAATGCCTGATTTTGAATAAAATGGGCAATACAACCGAGGCAATTCACATTTTAAGTATCAAACATAGAATGGAAATATCAATTTTCAGCACTGCGATCTGTGATAGGTAGTTCCGACTCTGGTCTGTTCAACGCATGCAAAACTTTGAGCGCCGCATAGGCATCATTGGCTGCATACATGAGTTGGGCTGGCGTAAGCTGCTCGCGAGACCAGTTTGAAGTCGATACTTTTTTAGATTTTTGGAATCGTTTATGGAGCACGATTGCTACTGCGGTCTTAACGCCAATATCTTTACGGTAACCATCGTTGCGAAACAGCGCATCGAGATCCAGAATGGCTTGCGGCGTTATGCCCAATTTTCGGTGCAGGTGCGCACGGTCAGACTTGAGCCCGAAACCGACTTTTATGATGCGCCTTGATTCGAGTAGCTGTTTTATAAAATCCAGACATTCGGCGTGATGCAACTGAAAAATATACGTTTTATCTAATGTTGCCAGCTGAAGAACGTGCGGGCCATCGGAGGTTTGTCCTTGAATAAAAACCGGTTTGGATTCGGTATCAAAACCCACAAACCGACAACGGAAAAGCTCAGTAGCTGCGGTAGCAAATTGCTCTTTCGTGGTTGGAACAACAATATTTTCCAGCGATACGCCCTGGAATGGTTCCAAAAGTGCAATTTCTTCTTTTAATGGGGCTTCTCGTTTTTCTGGCATCGGAAGATCATGTCTCACTATCGGGAGCGTATGTTGTGTCATTCATGACACTATCGCTATTAATTTGCTAACGAACAGCTTCACTGCATCGATATCTTCAAATTCAAACGCGAGGCCGTAGTGCACTTCTTTTTTTCCGCCATGGGCATGCTTGGGAAAACGAGTCATATCTGTACTGTGGAAATACTGATATTTACTGATCACGCCGGGTACGGACACCAATACATCGCGAAACACCTCCAGTGCTGGCGGTAGGATCATTTGTGGAGATACGTTCTCGGCATGCAAATAAAACGCAAATTTGGTGCCCGGCAGCATATATTCCGTCATTTTTTGTACTTGATGAACGGTTCGGCATTCGAGTTGTTTAAGGCAGTCTTTCATGTCTGTATGTGAGATTGGCATGTTCTTGTACTGCTCCGGCTATGATATGGACGTCAGCATTTAACTTAATCATGTGGCCGATCAAATTATGGCTGTTCGAGGTATTGCTCAATAAGACTGGCTAGTTTTTCGTCTAATGCTGTGGCGAAATCATCGGGATCCTGGCCCAGTGTTTCCAAATATTTCGCTGCCTGCAGATAAGATAATTTTCTGTCGAGAAGTAGATATTGAATTTCAGGCAGGGTCTTATCGTATCTGGGGGTGATGATCCAATGCACAAAAGCGCTGTTTATAGGTGTCATCTCTGTTAATGCAAAACGGCAAAATCCTTCGATATGATCTTTACCGTCGGGGCCCAAGCAACCTGGTTCCACCCGGCATAACACAGTTAATTTATTTTCCTGCGACAGTGGTGTGCCTACGAGCATTGGTAGGTTCTCCATCGGTTTTGCAGCCGTATCCCATTTATTTTATTCATTTATCAGCTCTTCCTTCAGCCGGCAAGCAATCTATTATTATTCGGGTGATCAGAAACATCTCTAAATCATGGTGATTTAAGCAGATCACAGCCGTAATTTCAGCATCTGCTTGTTTTTACGGATTAATTTAGTGAGATGGCCGGCTATTTCGCCTCTGCATATCGATTCTAATCATTAAATTTGATCGAACCGGCACAATAATTGGTCAGCTCTGTTTTAAATGCGGCGACTTGTGTGCTGGCTATTTGCAATGATATTGAAACCTGTTGCTGATAGCTTAGTTGTTCATCGGCAATGTCGTAATGACTTAATACATGGCGGACGATCGCTTCCTGATTATAGTCATAACAAAACTGTATTGGTTCCCGCGGTACTTTCAGTGTTAACGGTAAATTATCGAGCACACCGCTGACGGCATCGGAATAGGCGCGTTGTAAACCACCGGTACCAAGTTTAATTCCACCAAAGTATCGCACCACGGCAACGACAATTTCACCCAACCCACTGTATTGTAAAATTTTGAGCATCGGTCGCCCGGCGGTGCCGTTGGGTTCACCATCATCACTCATCGACATTACGGTGGTGTCAGGCGCGCCGGCAATATACGCCCAGCAAACATGACGAGCCTGAGGGTGTCGTTCCCGAATAGTGCGAATGAAGAGATCAGCGGCCTCCCGATGAGCAGCAGGGGCGGCATAACAAATAAACTGGCTGCGTTTGATTTCAAACTCAAATTGCTGTTCGGAAGCTGGAATATTGTAGGGTGTGGTCATAAAAAGTATGGTAGTCGCTGCAGCGAACAGAATGCAATTACGAGTTTCGTCATTTTGCTTGTGATAGCCGTTTTTGAGCAGATAATTTGGCCCGAATGAACTCAGGGTGTTCAACGTAAATTAATTCTGCAACCTGACGTATGACGGCTTCCTCCATGGGATTGATCACTTCATCGGCATAAGCTACTTGCCACATAGCCTCAATCAGCCCAAACCGCTTTTCCGGGCTTAATGCCCGTAGTTGATTCGTAAATTCGTATAATGAAACGGCTGCCTTACTTTTCTGTCGGGCTTGCTGCAGTAAAGTGGTGGCTGATGCCTCATCCAAATCGAGCAAATGTGAGAGCTGATGCACTTTAGCGGCATGTTCACGAGAGTCATTCTGATAATCAGCATTGGCCACTTCGCACAGCAAAGAAGCCATGGCTAATTGTATGCTTGTTGAGTCTGCGGCACTGCTGTCGCTACCTTCCTGTACCATTTGACGGAATAATGAACGTAACAGATTTAACATAAATGGCCTCTTAATTAACGCTTACTTTCCATATCATTTGGTCTGGAAGCGTATAAATCAAGGAAAACAAAAAGGGCATGTTTCCATGCCCTTTTTTTATATCGAGAATTAACGATTACTTATGTTCAACCTGTGGCAGACCAGTGCTGGTAGATGCAGTCAGCAGACCCGTTTCTACGTAGTTCATCAGTTTTGCACGAGTATCTGTAATATCCAGATTACGCATAGTCAGCTGACCAATACGATCATCAGGAGAGAACATAGAGTCGCCTTTTTCCATGGTCAGACGCTCAGCCTGATAGGTCAGGTTATCTGACACGGTGTTCAGGATAGAGTAATCGTTGCCACGACGCAGTTCTAAGGTCACTTCACCAGTGATAGCACTGGCAACCCAACGTTGAGACGCATCACGCAGCATCAACGCTTGTGAGTCAAACCAACGGCCTTGATACAAGAAACGGCCTAACTGACGGCCATGAGCATGATACAGCTCGATGGTGTCTTCGTTATGAATACCGGTTACCAGACGTTCGTAAGCAATGTGCAACAGGGCCATACCTGGTGCTTCGTAGATGCCACGGCTTTTTGCTTCGATGATACGGTTTTCGATTTGATCGCTCATGCCCAGACCGTGACGGCCACCAATGCGGTTTGCTTCCAGCATCAGTTCAACATCGTCACTGAATGTTACGCCGTTCAGCGCAACAGGGAAGCCACGCTCAAAACGGATAGTCACTTCTTCCGCCGGGATCTTCACGTTTTCGTCCCAGAATTTAACACCCATGATTGGGTTGACGATTTTGACGCTGGAATTCAGATATTCCAGATCTTTTGCTTCGTGAGTCGCACCCAGAATGTTTGAGTCGGTTGAATAGGCTTTTTCCACCGACATTTTGTAATCAAAGCCGGCTTTGATCATGAATTCAGACATTTCCTGACGGCCACCCAGCTCATCAATGAAATCAGTATCCAACCATGGTTTGTAAATCTGCAGCTCGGCATTGGTCAGCAAACCGTAACGATAGAAACGCTCGATATCATTACCTTTATAAGTAGAGCCATCACCCCAGATATTAACGCCATCATCTTTCATCGCTGCAACCAGCATAGTGCCAGTAACGGCGCGACCCAGCGGCGTGGTATTGAAATAAGCGACACCAGCAGTGGTGTTATGGAAGGCGCCACATTGAATAGCAGCAATGCCTTCGGCTACCAGTTGTTTACGGCAGTCGATCAGACGGGCATTCTCAGCACCATAGCCCATAGCACGGCGTGGGATCTCATCATAATCTTCTTCATCTGGCTGACCCAGGTTAGCAGTATAAGCGTAAGGCACTGCGCCTTTCTGACGCATCCACAGCAGTGCTGCGCTGGTATCCAGACCACCAGAAAAAGCGATACCAATGCGTGCGCCAACCGGAAGGTGCTTGAGAATCGTAGTCATAATTTTAATCCTGCTCGAAAGAACTATGGATAAATGCATCACCAACGGGTGTAGGCACTTATTCCCCTGAACTTGTGTCTGAAACATATCATCATGCATATTTATGCATAATTTGTGGATGGGGATTTAACCATCTTTTCCCGCTGACGGGAAGAGATGAGAGTATATTTAATCGAAAATTTTATGTTTTTCCAGTGAATAACTCTCTCTCAGCACTGCACATGTATGCCTGACCAGCGAATCAGCAAATTCACAAATAAAATCAGCTCTGAATCTGCCATCTCATGCAACTGAACAAACGCCTGACAGCACAAATGTGCATGCAGTATTTTTAGGAATTATACTCGTCAAAATTTTCTATGTATTCGTCGATATTATCAATCAGCAACTGGCGATATTGCTCAGTGAAATATTCAACAGCCGCATCTTTGCCGGCTTTTATATCATCGGCTTTTTCAGCAGAAGAGGCGATTAGGAAAGCATTAAAGCGGGCAGTGGCATAAAGCAACGATGAACTCACATCATCGCTTTCAACATCTTCTGCTTGTTGATTAGCCAGATTGATAATCTCATCAGCACGTTCCCAGAACGCATTATCTTGTGTTTCATCACTCATATACTTCTCCTATATACAAAATTACTGGTGTCAGAACCGCAGAACAGCGCTGATCCAGCCGACAATGTGAAGATATTTAACTGTTTTGTAAATGAGAAAAAGAATTTTCAAATTTATGCATTAGTTAAATTGAAGAATAGAAATAAAACTATTGGTAATGCCTTTGATTAACGGCGCGAGCGGTAATATTTCAATTTTAGTGTTGCTCTGAATGATAATGATTAGCAGCAGCCCCCATGTGCCGTACATGTACATATTCTGCAGTAATTTGGGATTGATCTCTTTCAGGAATGTAGTGTAAACATGCGAGCCATCAAGCGGTGGGATCGGTAATAGATTGAATACGAATAACCCGAAATTGATGACGGCCCAGAGCACCAGCAGGTTAACCACGACCAACCCCGTTGGGGTGCCATGAAAATAGGGGAGAAAAAACAGCGCTCTAGCTACGATCAAAAATAGTATGGCCAGTAAAAAATTGGAAAATGGCCCGGCTAACGAGATCAGGATTTCATCGCGGTGTTTGTTTTTTAAGTTATCAGGGTTAAAACCGACGGGTTTTGCCCAGCCAAACCCGGCAATGACAATGAGAATAAACCCTAGCGGATCAATATGCTTCAAAGGATTAAACGTCAGACGGCCATCATTTTTAGCGGTCATATCACCCAGTTTGTAAGCAGTATACGCATGCGCTAACTCATGTATCGTCAGGCCGATTATGACTGCGGGAATGGTTTTTAGCAGCCATAAATAATCAATGTTCATGCATGTGATTCCTGATGTGAACGCTTTTATCTATGATGCGCGTTCTTTAGTCTTACGACTACTTTGTTTTGAACGCCCAAATCGTTATGCAGTTTGGGCGTCAGTGTTATGGGTTGTCGCTTTTATACCAGGCGGGGTTTTACTTTGCCGGAAAAGATATACGCACCGATCAAACTTGGCACAACAATGCGGGGTAATAACTGGCTGACGTCTAAACCGACCTCAAATAATGACCATAAAACGATAATCGCCAGCGTACCTGCGTAAACATAGGCGCCTATTTTTTTGCCTCGCGCAAGCAGTAACCCGGAAATGAGCATTCCAATTCCAATAACCAAGAAATAAGGCGAGTCGTTCATTAAGAGGAGATTAACGCCTCCAATGACAGTGGTCGCACCCAGAAATGCCAACAACAGACCCAAAATGCGTGGTGGTTTAATTTCAGACATGTGTAATTCTCAATAATTCGATAAGGCAGACTATCAATTAAATCGCCGGATGTTTATCAGGAAAAGTCAGAATTAAGCCATCAATCAGAAAAATAACCGCAGAGATTGTTGGTAGTACAAATTACGTTCAACAATTGCACGTTTTTCTAAGCGATAAGGGCTGCTGCAAGAGCAAACGACCGATATTTTCTGTTTGATTGCTTGTATATACAGGTATATAGTTAAATCAATTTCCGTCAAAGAGTATATACAGATGACCGAGCAATCAAAATTCCGCGATACGGTAATTCGTGCACCAAGAGGCACTCAACTCAATGCTAAAAGCTGGTTAACAGAGGCACCACTGCGCATGCTGATGAACAACCTGGATCCTGAAGTTGCAGAAAATCCGAAGGAGCTGGTTGTCTATGGTGGTATTGGTCGTGCGGCGCGTAACTGGGCTTGTTTCGATAAAATTGTTGAAACCCTCAAACAGCTGGAAAAAGACGAAACGCTGCTGGTGCAATCAGGCAAACCAGTGGGTGTATTTAAAACGCATGAGAACGCACCGCGTGTGTTAATTGCGAACTCGAACTTAGTTCCGCATTGGGCTACCTGGGAACACTTCAACGAACTGGATGCGAAAGGTCTGGCGATGTACGGGCAAATGACTGCCGGCAGCTGGATCTACATCGGCGCTCAAGGCATCGTGCAGGGCACTTACGAAACTTTCGTAGAAGCGGGTCGTCAGCATTACGACGGTAACTTAACCGGTCGTTGGGTGTTGACCGCCGGTTTAGGTGGTATGGGCGGTGCGCAACCACTGGCTGCTGCGTTAGCCGGAGCATCTTCTCTGAACATTGAATGTCAGCAAAGCCGTATCGATTTCCGTCTGCAAACGGGTTATGTCGATGAACAAGCAACGGATTTAGAAGATGCGATCGCTCGTATGCAAAAATACTGCGCGGAAGGGAAAGCCATTTCTGTCGCGCTGCTAGGCAATGCCGCCGATATTCTGCCAGAGCTTGTTCGTCGTGGTATAAAACCCGATTTATTGACGGACCAGACCAGTGCACATGACCCACTGAACGGCTATCTGCCACAAGGCTGGAGCTGGGAAGAGTACAAAGCGAATGCGAAATCTGATCCGGAAGGAACAGTCAAAGCGTCGAAAGCATCGATGGCGGTGCATGTTCAGGCGATGCTCGATTTCCAGAAAATGGGCGTGCCTACGTTCGATTACGGTAACAACATCCGTCAGATGGCATTAGAAGAAGGTGTGGTAAACGCATTCGACTTCCCGGGGTTCGTGCCTGCGTATATCCGCCCGCTGTTTTGTCGCGGTATTGGTCCGTTCCGTTGGGCTGCGTTATCAGGCGATCCGGAAGATATCTATAAAACCGATGCGAAAGTGAAAGAGCTGATTGCGGATGACGCACATCTGCATCACTGGCTGGATATGGCTAAAGAGCGTATTCACTTTCAGGGTTTACCTGCGCGTATCTGCTGGGTTGGTTTAGGTGATCGTGCAAAATTAGGTTTGGCATTCAATGAAATGGTGCGCAGTGGTGAGCTGAAAGCACCGATTGTGATTGGTCGTGACCACTTAGATTCCGGCTCTGTTGCCAGCCCGAACCGTGAAACCGAAAGCATGCAAGATGGTTCTGATGCCGTGTCTGACTGGCCATTACTGAACGCATTACTGAATACCGCTAGTGGTGCAACTTGGGTATCACTACATCACGGCGGTGGTGTTGGCATGGGCTTCTCACAACATTCCGGTATGGTGATTGTTTGTGATGGCACGGATGAAGCGGCGGAGCGTATTGCGCGTGTGCTGCATAATGACCCGGCAACAGGCGTTATGCGTCATGCGGATGCAGGTTATGACATCGCCATCAAATGTGCGAAGGAAAAAGGCCTGAACCTTCCGATGATCGACTAAGAGGTAAATCAGACGAATGAAAACCATCTGGAAAAACGGTCGTTTTCTGACAATGAAGGCGGGGACATATTCCCCGTTGTTAAATGGTTTGCTGGTCTCAGAGGGTGGCAACATTCTCTGGTTAGGGGAGTCTGCCGATTGCCCTGATTTTCCAGATGCACAAGTCGTCGATTTACAACAAGCCTGGGTCACACCGGGCTTTGTTGATTGTCACACGCATCTGGTGTTTGGCAGTGAGCGCAGCAAAGAATTTGAAATGCGGCTGCAGGGGAAAACCTATGCAGAAATTGCCGCTGCGGGTGGTGGCATCGTCAGCACGGTCACTGCAACCCGAACGCTCGATGAAGCGACCTTGTATGCGCAAGCGCTGAACCGACTCCAGCACTTAGCGGAAGATGGTGTCACGACTATCGAAATTAAAACCGGTTATGGTTTAGATCTCGAGAACGAGCTGAAAATGCTGCGTGTGATCCATCAACTCAAAGAAACCAGTGCGGTTGGTATTCAAACCACGGCTTTATTGGCGCATGCGTTGCCAGTCGAATTTAAAGATCGCCAGCAAGACTATGTCGATTATCTTTGCCAGGAGGTGTTGCCAGCAATGGCGGCGGAGGGCGGTATTGATGCAGTCGATGCCTTTTGTGAACACCTTGCATTTACTCCGGCACAAATCGCACAGCTATTTGATGTGGCGACCGCATTACAACTACCCGTTAAATTACATGCAGAACAACTGAGTCATTTTGGTGGCACACAGGTGGCTGCCCGTTATCACGCATTATCTGCTGACCATATTGAGTACATTGATGACGCCGATGTGAAAGCGCTGAAAGCGGCAAACACAGTAGCCGTGTTGTTACCCGGAGCGTTTTATCTGCTGCGTGAAACACGGAAACCGCCTGTTGAATTACTGCGACAACATCAAGTCCCTATGGCTGTATCGACAGACTGTAATCCGGGCACATCACCGGTGTTATCGCTTCGTCTGATGGCTAATCTGGCTTGTACATTATTTGGTTTAACCGTTGAAGAGGCATTGGCTGGCATCACATTGAACGCGGCGAAAGCGTTAGGTTGTGCCGATCGTTTGGGCTCGTTGGAAGTCGGTAAACAAGCGGATTTTCTGATTTGGCAAATCAATGAACCAGCTGAACTAGTGTATTGGCTGGGGGGGATTTTACCGCACCAGACGGTGATTAATGGGAGATTGTATGATCGTTGATCCATTTATATTAACGCGGGGCGATAGCCCGTTATTGATCAGTATGCCGCATGTTGGAACGAAAATAACTCAAGCCGTAGCTGATGGGTTGGTGCCTGCGGCCATGACATTACCGGATACCGACTGGCATTTACCCCGACTTTATGATTTTGCCATTAATAGTGGTGCCACTGTTTTAGCCGCAAATTACTCCCGCTATGTTATTGATCTAAATCGTCCGGAAGATGATCAACCTTTATATCCGGGGGCAACAACCGGATTATTCCCTGCGACATTATTTGATGGCAATCCGTTATTTCAAGCCGGTAAAACGCCATCGGTTACTGAGCGCCAATCATATATTGAGCAGATCTGGCGGCCATATCATCAACAGATCAGTATTGAGCTTGAGCGTTTAAAATCTAAATATGGATATGCCATTTTGTTTGACGCGCACTCTATCCGAGGTGAGATCCCGTTTCTGTTTGAGGGGCGGTTACCCGATCTCAATCTGGGGACATTCAATGGGGGCAGTTGTGATCTGCACCTGGCGCAATTGCTGGCTAAACAGTGCGAATCGTCAGCCTATACCTCTGTGCTGAATGGCCGGTTTAAAGGGGGTTATATCACGCGCCATTATGGTCAGCCGCAAGCACATATTCATGCGGTGCAGCTGGAAATGGCGCAGGCGATCTATATGCAGGAGACAGAGCCTTTTTCCTACGAGGAGAAAAAAGCGGCATTGCTTCAGCTATTACTCAAACAGCTGATCGACACATTACAAACATTTCAAGGGTAACTTGATCAATAAAGTGCCGGTTAGCCGGCACGATTTTCAGCGGTGACCATCATCCGGCTACCTAAGCGATAACGAGACGATGGATGGAGGAAACGCACATAGGTCACGGTTTTGTTACTGGTCCAAGTCCGGCGCATTAATACCAGGCAAGGCGTTTGTTCGGTAATGGCCAGTAAACGAGCTTCGTCTGCGGAAGGCAACGTGGCATCAACAATATGTTCCATCTCTTCTACGGGCACATTCTTCAGCAAATAGAGAGAAGGCGGTAGTGCTTCATTGAATGTTTGATTTAAAAATTCAGGCACCATTTCCGGATTAACGTACCGGTCTTCCAGTTGTACGGCGGTATCTTCTTCATAGTGCACACACACCACATGAAAAACCGAATGTCCGGTGGGTAAACCAATTGCGGCAGCGACCGCCATCGATGCGGCTTCGCGAGAGATACTAATCACTTCACAGCGATAGTGATGACCACGCTGGCGAATTTCATCGCCAATATTAGCGATCATCAGCAGATTAGATTGTGGCTTTTCAGTCGCGACAAATGTGCCGACACCTGCAATACGGGTCAGCACGCCTTCGGCTGCTAATTCACGTAATGCTCGGTTGACGGTCATGCGCGACATACTGAGGTCGGAGACCAGACGATTTTCAGAAGGGATCATGTCGCCAGGCTTCCATTCTCCTGACAAAAGCTTACTTTGCACATAAGACTTTGCCTGCTGGTATAACGCTTGCGGAGAAGTGTTATTTCCTGACATCAAGACCTCCTTGTTATTGTAATTTTTTCAAAATCACGATGAAAATGCCAAAACGGTGAGAAAGAAGTATACCCTTTTTCTGCCTACGCTTTCACATTGCTTCTTTGCATGAGCAAAGCTGTCAGCTCGCTCATGCATGATCTCAAAAGAAATTACAGACCCTGATAGAGGCTTTCCGCTGAAATCCACTCGAGAAATTTACCTTGCTCGACCCATGCCCGCGCTTTTGCCAAGTCAGGTGCAAAGTAGCGATCTTGATCATAATGTGGCACATGCGCGCGTATAAAGGTCATTACCTTATTGAGCTTTTCTGTTGTTTTTAGTGGCGCCTGAAAATCGATGCCTTGAGCTGCACCGAGCAGTTCAATCGCGACAACTGCCGAGCTATTTCCCGCCATATCATAAAGACGACGAGCAGCAAATGTGGCCATAGAGACGTGATCTTCCTGATTGGCTGACGTTGGCAGGCTGTCAACCGATGCAGGATGTGCCCAGGTTTTATTCTCAGACGCTAAAGCGGCCGAGGTCACCTGGGCAATCATAAAGCCTGAGTTCAAACCACTTTCTTTCACCAAAAAGGCTGGTAATCCAGACATCGTTGGGTCAACAAGTTGTGCAATGCGACGTTCAGATATGGCACCGATTTCAGAGATCGCAATCGCCAGAACATCCGAAGCCATGGCAACCGGTTCAGCATGGAAATTACCGCCCGATAACACATCGCCTTCAGCGGTGAAGACCAACGGATTATCTGAAACAGCATTCGCTTCACGCAGAAAAATGGAGGCCGCGAAGCGCAAATGATCAAGACATGCGCCCATCACTTGTGGCTGGCAGCGCAGCGAGTAGGGGTCTTGCACTCGTTTGCATTCAGCGTGTGACGCATTGATTTCACTGCCATCCAGTAAATGACGATAGAGTGCCGCCACATCTATTTGACCAACCTGACCACGCACCGCCTGAATGCGAGGGTCGAAAGGAACGAAAGAACCTTTCAGCGCTTCAACACTCATGGAGCCAGCAACGACAGCCGCAGAGAACAATCGTTCTGCACAGAATAAACCACGCAACGCCAGTGCAGTTGATACCTGTGTGCCATTGATTAACGCCAAGCCTTCTTTGGGGCCAAGCACGAGCGGTTTCAGGCCAGCGATCGCCAAACCTTCTTCCGCTGACATGATCTTGCCCTGATAGCGCACTTCACCGACACCAATCAACGCACATGACATATGCGCGAGCGGTGATAAATCGCCGGAGGCACCGACAGAACCTTTTTCTGGAATACAGGGATAAACCTTGGCGTTATACATTGCCAATAACGTATCAATGACCACTTTACGCACACCGGAAAAACCGCGTGCCAGCGAGCCGGCTTTCAGAGCCATAATGAGCGCAACCGAAGCATCATCAAGTAATTGTCCGGTGCCAGTGGCATGCGACAACAATAGATTACGCTGTAAACGCGCTAACTCTTCTTCTGGAATAGAGGTTCTTGCCAGTAAACCAAAACCAGTATTCACGCCATAAACTGTGCGTTTGTTTTCGATAATGCTATCGATTACTTCATGGCTTTGTTGAATAAGTGGCAGACAAGCTTCGCTCAGCGTTAAAACTGGTTGGCTTTCGTAAATGGCCCGTAATTGTGAAAGAGAGAACTCGCCGGGCTGCAACGTAATCGACATGTTTATTCCTTAAAGTTTAATTCTATACCTGTATATACATTTAAAGTTAGAACAGTCGTGACTGACTGTCAATCGGCTTTTAACCGGTCAGACTAACTAAATAAAGATTTCAGCGTTTGAGTGAAATTAGCCGCGAGTTGATCATCAGCAGCATGACATTTATCTCGAATAACCCAGCGGCCTGCGACCATGACATGCCGGATCAAGGATGAATTATGACCAAACAACCATCGATCGAATAATGTGCAGGTATGACTTGCTGCAACAAATGGATTATGCGCATCTAAAACGAGCCAGTCAGCCCGACATCCTACCCGTAACCCCCAGATCGGCTGGCCCGATGCCTGTGCGCCACCTTCAAGTGCGAGGCGATAAAGTAACTCACCGGTACTGCCGCCTTGCTGTGCAGACAGACAATTGCGTTGCTGTTTCAGCAATCGATGTTCATATTCGAGCCACCGCAGCTCCTCGGGAACGTTCACGCTGATATGGCTATCCGAACCGATCCCGATACGGCCACCAAGCGCCAGATATTCAGGTAGCGGAAAGAAACCATCACCTAAATTGGCTTCTGTGGTTGTGCATAATCCGGCAACTGCTTTTGACGTGGCAAGTCGCTGAACTTCTGATTTATCCAGATGCGTAGCATGCACTAAACACCAGCGCGTATCGATTTCATGGTGGTTAAATAGATATTCAACAGGTCGTTGCTGAGACCAACTCAAGCAATCTGCCACTTCTTTCTGTTGTTCTGCAATGTGTATATGAATAGGGAGTGTTGGATCGGTTTCTGCCAGAACATGATTAATTTGTTGAGACGTTACAGCCCGGAGGGAATGAAAACAGATCCCGACTGATTGGTGATGATGTTGTTTGATGCGGTTTGTCAGATTTTGATGCAGCTGGAGATAATGATCAGCATCATGGATAAATCGACGCTGACCGAAAGTAGCTGTTTGCTCACCAAAACCAGCATAACTATATAGGGTCGGTAGTAACGTCAGGCCGATACCAGCTTGTATTGCAGCCTGCGAAACTTGCTCAGCCATTTCTGCCTGATCAGCATAATAGCTACCTTGCTGATCATGATGAACATAGTGGAATTCCGCTACATGGGTATAGCCGGCTTTTAACATCTCAACATAGAGATAGGCAGAAATGTGTCTTAGTTGGTCGGGCGTTAACTGATCTAGCATGCCATACATTTTATCGCGCCAAGACCAGAAGCTATCTGACTGAGACGGATTGGCTGCTTCTGCAAGCCCCGCCATTGCACGCTGAAAAGCATGGGAATGCAGGTTAGGCATGCCAGGAATGATCGGGCCTTCTATGCGTTCAGCGTGATCTGCGGTGGAGTTAATTTCAATGGCGGTGATTATTCCGATTTCATTAACGGCGATACGAACATCGTTCTGCCAGCCTTGCTCTAAATAGGCGTGTTCTGCAAAGAAAACGGGCATTCTATTTACTCATTGTTATACCTGTATATACATATACACAATGTTTATGGCACTGTAAACTGCCTAAGGCCAAACCGGGAGTATATAAGATGAAGACACAACTTATCGCACGTGCAGATTATCGTCGTGTACCGTGGAAAAATGGTTTGGGTTTTACGGAAGAGATCTATCGTGAACCTGCCGATCTATCGTTGCCATTCTGGTGGCGGATATCTATAGCCACTGTTGCTCAAAACGGTGAATTCTCACTTTTTGACGGTTATGAACGAATCATCTCGGTGCTTGATGGTGCCGGAATGTGCTTGCGGATTGATAATGTTGATTTTTCGCCCATTCTACCTTTTCAGGCATTTCAATTTTCAGGTAGCGTACAAACTTCATGCACGTTACTTCAAGATGAAATTCATGATTTTAATGTGATTTTTGATGAAAAAAGAGTGAGTGTCGATATGAAATGGCACCACACTTCCTCTTTTATCGATGTCATTATCCAGCCACATGAAACTGTGTTTGTATTATGTGCTGACGGTGAAGCGGAATGTATTTTCGCTGAAAAAACGTACCGTATAAGCCATTGGGATGGGCTGCTAGTATCGGCTGTAACAAAACAAGAGGTATTTAGAATTACTGCTCATTCACCATGTCATATCGGTATTGTGGTAGTTAAACATCTTTAAATTGGTTCCTAACTGCTCATATTCATAGTTTGTTTGAGACCCTGATGAAAGGAAGATTTGACTCCTTCCTACATCGGTTATCCAGTATTCCTGACCATTACTAAATGGCAAATATCATAAAAAGCCATATGTGTGTTCAACCAGGGCTGGGTGATTTCTCTGAAGATTGTTGTTGCCTACTGTGTTGAATATGTACATCACGGCCTGTTTCGAACTATCTTGTCGCTATACGGTTTCGTGAGGATACAAGATTGGAGCGACTGGAGTGTGATCGGATGTTTGTTGCTGTCATGGAGGCGGGGAGCTTTGCAGGGGCAGCTCAACGACTGGCAACGAGCAATGGGCAGGCATCAAAGCTGATTTCCCGTTTGGAGCAGGAATTAGGTGTTCAGCTCTTTAAACGCAGCACTCGCGCACTAGCGGCAACAGAAATTGGCCGTGCTTATTACGAGCGGGTGAAACGACTCCTCGATGATTACGACACACTTAATGATGACATTCGGAATACCTCTGATTCCCCCTCTGGTAAGGTGCGAATATCTGCACCGGTAACATTTGGCTCGATGCAATTGGCTACGCATTTGATTGCGTTTGCTAAGCAATATCCTTCCATTGAGCTGGACGTTAGTTTTTCCGATCGACTGGTTAACGTCGTGGATGACGGATTTGATCTGGCACTTCGCATCGGAAATCTCAGCGATAGTAGTCTGATTGCCCGCAAACTCTGTGATATTGGCGTGATCCACGTGGCCTCGACGGATTATATAAAAGCGCGCGGTATGCCAATGCATTGGCATGAATTGTCTGAGCATGAATGTATTTTAGATACTAATTTTCGTGACCCGTTTATCTGGCCGTTTATCGATAAAAATAACGTCATTGAAGAATATTCAGTCAATGGTCGGTTGAAATTCTCTAATGCGGAAGTCTGTCTTAAAGCGGCCTGTGCCGGATTGGGTATCGCACGCTTACCCATGTTTGTGGCGGCTGATGCGCTGAGAGCACAAGCGGTTGTGCCTGTTTTGGCGAGCTGTCAGCTGCCAATCTTAGGGCTTTATGCGCTGTATCCACCGGCCAAGCACCTTGCACGAAAATCACGCGTCGTGATCGATTTTCTGGTCGATGCGTTGTCTGGCCAACCGGCTTGGGAGCAAGGGTGGTGATTCTTTCCAAAATGGAAATAAATATCCGCTTTCTGACGGGATAATCATTATCCAGGAAGTCAGTTACATTTACTCTCGTCAACACAAATCAAATTGAGAGGGTAATATCATGACTGACAAAACTACTTCTGCTTATGCTGCACTACTGATGCGTTTAGCTTTGGGCACACTGTTTCTGGCGCATTTTGGCCTGAAATATTTTGTGTTCACACCAGCGGGCACAGCACAATTTTTTAGCTCACTCGGCTTACCTGGCTGGTTTGCTTATTTGACTATGACCGTTGAATTCCTCGGCGCAATTGCCTTGATTTTGGGTATTTATGCCCGCTTGGTTGCTGTTGCTTTGATTCCAATCTTACTGGGTGCCATTGTCACTGTGCATGGTTCTGCCGGATTCTTCTTCACCAATCCGAACGGCGGTTGGGAGTTCCCAGCATTCTGGATCGTGGGTCTATTAGTTCTGGCGTTAACTGGCGATGGTAAATTTGCGCTGAAACCAACCACATTTAACAAATAGGTGGGCCTGTTATGTTAGTTAATGGTACATGGACAGCAGATTGGCATCCGGTGCAGGCATCGGATGCAAAAGGGGGCTTCGTTCGTCAGATCTCTGGCTTCCGTAACTGGGTAACACCTGATGGCAGCCCCGGTGTGACCGGTGATGGTGGATTCCAAGCCGAAGCAGATCGTTATCATCTCTATGTTGCTTTTATTTGCCCTTGGGCATCGCGAACATTGATGGCTCGAAAATTAAAGGGTCTGGAATCGGTGATTAGCGTGTCGATTGTTGAGCCTCGGTTGTTAGATCAGGGTTGGCATTTTGGTGATTATCCCGGTGCGAATCGTGATGAGCTGAACGGTACGGAATGGTTGCATCAACTCTATACCATGGCCGATCCGCACTATACCGGACGGGCCACAGTGCCGGTGTTGTGGGATAAAAAGCGGAAAACCATTGTGAGTAATGAGTCGGCGGATATTGTTCGCATGCTGAACAGTGGTTTTGGTGCGTTAGCTTCCTCAGATATTGATCTCTATCCTGCGGCATTGAGTGTGGAAATCGATCAGCTTAACGACGAGATATATCCAAAACTCAATAACGGCGTTTATCGCGCAGGCTTTGCCACGACGCAGGTTAGTTACGAAGAGGCGTATCACGAAGTCTTTACCATGTTGCAGACGTTGGAAACCCGATTGGGTGATGGTCGCCCATTTCTGTTGGGTTCGCAATTTACCGAAGCAGACATCCGATTGTTTGTGACGCTGATTCGGTTTGATGCGGCTTATCACGGTATTTTTAAGTGCAATTTCCGTCAGTTACGGGAATATCCACACCTGAATAGCTATGTTAAGCGCATTCTGGATATTCCCGGCATCCGCAGTACGGTGAATATTGATCACATCAAGCAGGGTTATTATTCCATTAAAGCGTTGAACCCGAATGGCATTGTGCCTGTTGGCCCCGATATGAGCGATTATGGTTTTTAGGAGAACGTCCATGACTAAAAAAGCAGTGATTTTATTACACGGGGTGGGCAGTAATGGTCGTGATTTACAGCCGTTAGCGCAGTTTTGGCAACAACAGCACCCCGATGTAACATTTATTTCTATAAATGCACCGTTCCCATTTGATCAAGGAAATGGCGGCTACCAATGGTTTAGCGTAACCGGAGTAACCGAGCAGTCGCGTTCAGCTCGTATTGTTGCCGCCAGAGCGGATTTTGATCGCACGATCAATGATCTGTTGGTCGAACATGGCATCAATTTGCAAACCGATAAGTTAATACTGGCTGGTTTTTCCCAAGGCGCAATCATGGCGTTGGATGCACTGGTGACTCAGCGGTTTCCACTAGCGGGTGTTGTTTCTTTTTCTGGCCGGTTAGCATCACCAGAGCCTTTTGTCTCAAATGATGAATTAAAAGCTATGCTGATCCACGGGAAAAGTGATGCGGTTATTCCTTGGTCTGAAAGTGAAAAAGCGGTGGCTAAACTCGAAGAGGCCGGCTTTGAGGTGCAGTCCTATTATGAAGCGGGGGCTGGACACACCATTACCCCAACAGGGGCTAACAAAGCTTCCGAATTCATTGGTGACATTTTCAATCGCGTGTAACAGAGCATTTTGTGCTGCAAAAATGGGGAAGCGGATATGCATTTCATCAATCAGCAGGTCGATGCCATTTTGAATGATCATGCGAAAAACGATGCGGTCGTCTTTTTAACCATCGACGAAAATGAATCGGTGTTTACGCTGCGCGGTGATTTGTCGACTGTGGTATCGATCCCCGTTGGTTATAAAAATATCAGCGACCGTTATTTCAAACAGACCCCGCCAACACCTGCGGAGATTGAATATGCGATCAATGAGATTGAAGATGAAATCGAAAAAATAGTGCCTAAACTCGCAGGCTACGAAACTATATATAACCGTGATGATTTTATTATTCATCTGGCGCAATTATCAAAGGTCGATGATGCGCCGGTGATGGCCTTCGCGCGTGATCGTTTAGAGTCGGTATTTGGTCAATATGCTGAAATTTCGATGGGGCGGCCACCTTCATCGGCTGAGTCGGATATTAGCCCGTTATTTTATGCGCAAATATTGCTCATCAGAGAATTCATGCATCACCTCAAATTTAATCAACTTAATGTGATACATGAAGCTCATGCAAAAAAGGCATAGCAGTGCTATGCCTCTGAAACATCAAGTGCGCGGCCACATTGGCGCTGAAACTGGGTCCCAACCTATAATGCTGGTTCAGATCGGTTATGCTGAAATCACGATTTCGACCAGACAGGTTTTACCAGAACGAATGCAATGCTCAATCGTCGGCGCTATGTCTGCTGCCTGCGTGACCTTGCAAGCGGTGACGCCCATCGATAATGCCAGCGCCTGATAATCAATAACCGGATTGGTTATATCCATGGCGATGAATTTTCCGGTTTGAGCGGAGGTATAGTTTTCCTGACTCCGCATGAAATTTTTCAGAATGTTATATTCCTGATTGTTCATCACGATGAACGTGATCGGCAAATTTTCATGCGCGGCAGTCCAGAGGGCTTGCGGTGAATACATCGTGGCACCATCACCGACAAAACAAACAACAGGTTCGCGCCCCCGGCCAAGGCTAAAACCGACCGCGGCAGGCATGGCCCAGCCCAAAGCACCACCCCGGAAGAATGAATACTGAGTAGCCTGATGACTATTTAAGCTGGCCCGTAGTGCGTTCGTGGTGGCTAAGGCTTCGTCAATAATGGTGATATCCGGGCCAATCGCTCTTGCCGCTTCAAAGGCCGCAACCAGAGGTGAAACCGGTGTTTGACTAAACTGTGCAGAAACATCCGCTTGCAGCGTTGTTTGTTTTTGTTGCTGACGAACGAAGGCGGCATCTAGCAATGTTTTCGCATCAAAACTGATCTGTTGTAGTTCTTGTTTCAGCAGCGGAAGCAGCACTTTCAATGAGCACTGAAGATCACCAATGGTGGAGAGTTTTGACACATAGGTTCTGCCCAAATCACTCGGGTCGGCAGACAGTTGGAAGACCTGACAGTGAGATGGAACCGCAGGTATCTCGCTGTATAGCACCGTAATTAAAGACTTGCCACCCAGCCCTAAAATCGCATCGTAGTTCTGCAAAATTTCAGAAATCAGCTTGGCATTCATCGGCATATTGCCAGCCCACAGCGGGTGTGCGGTGGGGAATGGGATGCGGGCAGGAAACGAAGAACCATAGACCGATGCACCGAGCATTTCGGCTAAAGCAACGACTTCGGTGCTGGCGTCGGAATCGTGGATCTCATCACCCGCAATAATCGCTAACCGACCGGGGTGGATCTGGGCAATCTCTTTTGCCAGAATATCGAGGCTGCCAGCGGTATAGCGATGGATGATGCGTGATTGCTCGGGAACGGTGACATCACATTTTTGCTCCATCACATCCATTGGTAATGATAAAAACACCGGGCCTTTCGGTGCGGCATCAGCATCGTTAAAGGCGCGGCGAAGTAAGATTGGCAGTTGAGACGCATTGGTCACTTCTTGCGCCCATTTCACATTCGGGCGGGCAATGCTGACTAAATCATCATATAGCAACGGGTCAGTCAGTGTATGCCGCAGATCTTGCTGGCCGGCTGTGACCACTAATGGGGTTTGTGACACCTTGGCATTAATTAAATTCCCCATGCCATGACCAAGCCCACCGGCCGTGTGTAGATTAATGAATCCGGGCTTACGCGTTGCCTGCGCATAACCATCCGCCATAGCAACCGCGCTGGCTTCCTGTAATGCAAAAACATATTTAACCGAATGATGCCGTAACAGTGCATCGATCAACGGTAATTCCGTGGTACCGGGGTTGCCGAAAATGTATTCAATGCCTTCACTTTCAAGCACTTCCAGCAAAACATCCGCGCCGTTCCTTCCTGAACAATCTCTGACCGCTGTTACAGAGCTCATGTGTCATCCTTTTATTGAGAATAATGCGTCTATCTCAGTGATTATAGGAGATGGAGTCAGGCTAAACTTTTCTATAAAATCACCGAAAATAGGAAGATTGGGAATAAAATTCCTCAAGAGCGTGATATGCAGAAAAATAATTCCTCAAACATCGAGTTAGATGAAACAACTTTGAAAATTTTGGATTGCTTGCAGAAGAATGCAGAGCTCAGCATTGCAGAATTATCAGAAATTGTCGGGTTATCGCAATCGCCGTGTTGGCGAAGAGTCAATGAGTTAAAGACGAGTGGCTTGATTCAGAAATCAGTTGCAATCGCCGATCAGGAAAAACTCGGCCTGCATGTAAACGTCTTTGTTCATGTGACTTTATGTCGCCAGACCGAGGAGTGTTTAATGCAGTTCGAAGAGGCGATCCGCGATTTGCCAGAGATCATGGAATGCTACCTCATGAGCGGAGAGGCCGATTATATGCTGCGCGTTGTGGTGCATGATTTGCGTGAATATCAGCATTTGCTGACGAATTGTCTGACGAAAATTCCTGCTGTTTCATCCATTCGCTCTAGTTTCGCCCTGTCGAGGGTGAAATACACAACCGCATTACCCTTGGGTATTTAATGAGCCCCTGAAAGCGGGGTATTCCTCAATATGACCGCATCGACATCTTATGACAAGCATGTCTTTTCTGAGCGATTTTTTAACACAGCCTGACGCATAAGGTCAGGCTGCTAATGTCTACATCAAACGTTTATGTGCATCAAGCTTTGCGCTGACGGTAGAGTATGCTCAGAATAACACTGCTAATCAGTATCAGTGCCACGGTGCCAAGAGAGTAACCAATCGGGATTTTCACCAGGTCGATTAGTAGCATTTTTGTTCCAATAAAAATCAGAATGACTGCTAATCCATATTTCAGGAAAGCAAAACGATCTGCAAAATCAGCAAGCAGGAAATACATCGCCCGAAGCCCCATAATTGCGAAGATATTAGAGGTCAGCACAATGAAGGGATCAGTCGTGACTGCAAATATTGCCGGGATGCTATCGACTGCAAAAATGAGATCGCTGATTTCCACTAAGATCAAAACAACGAATAACGGCGTTAAATAGCGAATACCATTCTGATAAACAAAGAATTGTTCACCATGTAATTTATCTGTGATTGGAAAGTGATTCCTGATCCAGCGCAGCAAAGGGTTTTTATTCAAGTCCGGGTCTTTATCTGCCAGCCAAAGCATTTTCGCGCCGGTGACCAACAAAAATGCGCCGAAGATATAAAGCACCCAGTGAAACTGGGTGATTAACCAACTACCGGCGAACACCATCCCGGTGCGCATGATGATAGCCCCAAGCACGCCAAACAATAAGACGCGGCGCTGTAACTCGGCTGGAATTGCAAAATAACTAAACAGCATTAACCAGATAAAAACGTTGTCAACAGCCAGGGCTTTTTCGATTAGATAACCAGTAAGAAATTCGAGTGCTTTCTCATTTGCTATTTCCCGGCCGGAATTGACGTCCAGATACCACCAAATGGCGAAATTAAAGAGTAGTGCGACGGAGACCCAGACAACCGACCATACAGCAGCTTCTTTAAGAGAGACTTTGTGTTGTTTACCGCCACCGACAAATATCAGATCGACGAGTAACAATAACAGGATGATGCCAGCGAAGCCTGCCCACATCCACCAGATCCCAAGTGATTCCATGTGTACCTCCGATAAAATGCAATGTTTATCAGGTACTGGCCTATCTAAAGTAAACATAAAGCCTTGCCTGAAATGGCAAGGTCTCACTTACAGTTTGGAATCAACTGCCCACCGGCCGGGTGAGAAAACACCGTATTGACGACCTGATGGCTGGAAGTTACTCCCCTTGTGATATTAATGTTAATTTGTTGTTAAAAAATAAACAAGGGCTGATCCACATTATTCTGGGGGCGGAGCCTAAAGGGCTATTGATCGCCAACAACTAATATCTGTAGGTATCAACACTCGCAAAAAACGCCGCCCGTAGGCGGCATGGTTATATTAATCAACATATTTTCTGGCTTTTAGTGACTTGACAGACTTCACCATCTTACTAAATTGCCGTTCCTGTGCGCGTCTTTCCTGCATGGATGCGGTGTTTCGTGCTTGTTCTGCGTTTAGCTTCTGGTAGTTTGTCAGTCGCCTTGCGTCTAATTCTCCTTGCGCAATAGCTTGTTGTACCGCGCAGCCTGGTTCAGCAACATGCTGACAGTCATTGAATCGGCATTGTCTAGCTAATGACTCTATGTCTGCAAAAGTACGGCGAATACCGTCATCACAGTCTGTCAGTTGTATTTCACGCATACCAGGAGTATCGATCACTACCGCGCCTGTGGGAATAAAATGCATTGAGCGTGCTGTAGTCGTGTGCCTACCTTTACTATCATCGCTTCGTATTGCTGCGGTTTTCTGTCCTGAATTGTCAGTCAGTGTATTGACTAACGTAGACTTACCTACGCCAGATGAACCCACTACCGCTAATGTGCTACCTGTTTTACACCAATGCTGCAACGTATGACTACAACTACTGTCGAGCGCATTTACCACTTCAACCATGAGCATGGGGTCTAATTGTTTTACCTGATGTAAAAAGGCTTCAATATCTGAGCATAGATCCATCTTGGTCAATACCAGTAAAGGCTCTGCACCAGCATCGTGAGCTAGTGTCAGGTAGCGCTCTATCCGACTTAAATTAAAGTCATGATTTAACGAACAGACAATGATTAGTGTATCGACGTTAGCGGCAATCAGTTGTTCGGCGAGTTGGCTACCGGCCGCTTTGCGTTTGAATAACGATTTTCTTGCTAACAAACGAATAAAGTGGCCTGCAGTATCCATTAGTAGCCAGTCACCGATCGTTATCTGCGGTAAAGTAGGGTTGATCATTAAACTGCAAGACCCTTGCATGGTCATCAGTTCATAGCTACTACGATGATGCGCAATTACTCGGGCGATAACGGTATTTTCAAATTCTTGCAGATTAAGTTGCTGTTGAAAAAAGGCCTGCCACCCCAGTTGTTGTAATGTAGAGGGTAAGTTCATCTCATTTCCTTCACATACAGTTAAAAACTGTACGTACAGTAAAAATGGTTAGGAACTCTGGAAAAGACGAATATAAACCGTATAAATTGGTTTTCAGAGATCCCGGTCTGCGAACACCGGGCAAAGGCAGGTTAATTAAAAAGGTAAAAGTTTAACTTACGCCGCAGCCTTCGCCGGGTGGGTAATTACAACAATCATCAAACTCTCCTTCTTGGTATAAACTAAGCGGAAACTATATCAATAGCGAACTGAAAAAGCCAACTTTGCCGTAATTCAAACGAATGAGCTATACATCTAATGTAGTGCAACTTCAAAAGGGTGACCAGCAACCACCTTCGGATGACTAAAATCATGAGTGATATTGACCATTCCCAATTTCAGCATAACTCGTTGAGATGGGAGGTTTGGCAATGTAACCCCACAAAACCAATAAACTGATCTGTTGCTTTCAACTCAACAGCCCAGAAACCCCAACCTTTCTCCAAAATGTGGCTTTGGATTTTATTGGCTTGTTCATTACTCTCTTCGTGCGAAAGTGGGGCCAAAAAATATCTCATCACATGTAAGTCAGAACATAACTCGGCGTAAGGTTGATAATCTTCACTTTTCCACTGACGCAGAATAAGTCTACCTGTTTCCATTTTCATACTAAATTCTCAATGTGACAGTTACACATGCATAACGCCTTGGCTTTGCGACACAAAGGAGCCTAGCGTAGGTGCGTCCGGCAACAGTCATCTGAATCCGCCCTATGCCGAAAAACACAAAGATGGTAAGACCCATGCCGACTGGCTCTAGAATCAAACTGATCTGGTTTGAGAAGCCCTTTGATCTGACCTCGTTAAGTGGTTACACAACGACTTAACGAGGTATCAGAAATCGTGGTATCGATCAGTTCTGGTGATAGAAGGGGCCGGCAGTTGTGCTGTTATTGTTGGCATCAGTCGAAGTGACGGAATAGGTATATAGAACACCTCTCGTGCCACTGAACGTGTAGGCATGATTGGTAACCAGTTCATTTTTCACATACGTGCCGCAGCAAGTAAATGTGACTCCGGTGGAGGAAGGCACATTGGTGCTCCATGAGATCTGGAATTTGACGCCTTTAAGTATTTTGCTCGACACATTTGAAATCACAACGACATCACCGCTGCCGCCGGTATTGCCATTGCATAAGCTGTCAGTAACACCGACTTGTTCCCAGGCCGCGGCGACACGATCATCGGTTCCAGTAGCTGCGACTGTGATGGTGGACGCACGGGCATCGCAAAAATCGGCAGTCGAATTTAATGAAGTAAAACCGTTAAAGGCGATCTGCTGTGCGGCAGATAAGCCGATGTCGGTTGCCAGCAAATAATACCAATGGTTCGCTATGCCGCTGTTGGTGTGCACGCCGCCATTATCGGCAGTTCCGGTATAACGATCAGCATAATTATCAGGGTCACCATCTTCGCTCGGGTTCTCCATATTCCGGATGCCGTTGTCGCCGGGAGTGATATTTTCACCGATAGTCCAGTTGCCTGAGCCAAAATAAAACTCGGTGCTGGTTCCCATCATATCGGAGAACGCTTCATTCAATGCCCCGGATTCATTTTGGTAAATCAGATCGCTGGTGGCTTCGGTGACACCGTGGGTAAGTTCATGGGAGACGACATCTAAATCGCCGGAAAAATTAATAAACGTTGTTCCATCACCATCACCGTATGAAACCTGATTACCGTTCCAATAGGCATTGTTGTAATTGCGTTTCAGATGCACGGAAGAAACCATGCCTTGTGGGTATTTGCTCAGCCAGTTGAAGCTATGAACGGCCTGATAATAATCATCTGTCACATTGGCAAAGAAATGGGCATCGACCAAAGCGGGTTGTCCGGGCGATGTCGAACCAGCGGTGTTCCAATGGTCGTCGCTATCGACCGCAAGAATGCCGGGAAGCAGGCTTTTATTTTGCGCGTCATAGGTTTTCTGGCGACTATCGGTAGAAATCAGCTGGTATTGAGTACCGTTTTTTGTTGTATCTAACGGAGCCTTCATTAAGCCATCGACACCGACACCATCACCGGTTGTTAAACCATCATAAGCATTCACAACCGAACCTGTAGCGGCATCAACCCAGTGAAACCAACGGCTATCGGAACGCTGATTTTCAACAATATAAAAGTAACGGCCATCGGCAGGGTTGATCATTAACTTAGTTGACCATTTCCCTGTATTGCCAATAATTTTTGCTGCAACTGTCTGAGCTGCTTTCTCGTTGATATTGATGTCATTGGTTGACATGAGGCCGGGGTGATTTTCCCCAATCACGGCAACAGTTTCGCCTTTCGTATTGTTCAATACGGTCAGTTGCCCACCCAGAACTTCAGCATTTCCAACGAGTTGTTGGTATCGTTTCGATACCAGACCAGAGGCTTTTAAATTGGTGGTTCGCATTAAGTGAACATTTGCGGGGAGTTCGAAACTGTTTGCTTCAGCCCCTTTAAGGGCAATAAATTCTGTACGTTTTTGTCCTGATATATCGGGTGCGGCATTTGCGGTGCTGGCGAGCAGTAAGAATAATAGTGGAATGGCAAAAATAGATTTCATGTTACTACCTCATTATGATCGATTTCAGAGAACAGGTCTGAGCGACACCATTCCAGAAGTGTTAATGAGTTGTTAATTGATGTAACTATAGTCTATCTTTTGGCCGGTGGTTTACTGCAATAAAAAAGCCCTCACCGAGTGGTGAAGGCTATTACTTATTTAGCTCAATGCTAATGTCAGATGAAACAAAAAATTACCAGGAATAGCTGACTTTTGCCATGGCACTACGCTCTGAGCCGTAGAAACAAGCCCATGCTGCGCCGCATGAAGAAACATATTTTTCGTTAAATACGTTATTCACATTCAGCTGCAGTTTCGCGCCTTTCAGCGATGGCGATGCTTTCGCTAAATCATAGCCCACAGACAGGTCATACAGATCATACGCGGGCACTTTGAAGCTGTTGGCGTCATTGCCGTAAGTGGTGCCCATGTAACGCATACCGGCGCCAGTTGTCAGACCATTTTGGAAGGCATAGCTGGTCCAAAGTGAAGCCATATGTTCCGGAATATAACGCGGTACATTACCTTCGGTGCCATCTTCTGATTCCAGAATTTCAGCCTTCGTGTAGGTGTAGTTTGGCGATACTTTTAGTGCTTCGGTGATGTAGATGTTTGATTCCAGTTCAACACCTTTTGAACCAATTTCCCCGGTTTGCGCCCACTCGTATGTTTGTGAGTTACGCGTTGCGACATTTTTCTGTCTCAGGTCGAAAACAGAAACAGTGGCAAAAGAATTGGAGCCTTTCGGCTGGAATTTAACACCAGCTTCAATCTGTTTTGCGGTGGTTGGTTTTAGCAACTCGCCATCTGCATTCAGATAGGTGATTGGTTCAAATGACGTGCTGTAGCTGGTGTAAGGCGACAGACCGTTATCAAACGCATACAGAATGCCGGCACGACCGGTAGTTTTTTGCTGTTTGTTTTTAACTACCGTATCAGCCAGATGATCATCAACCTGAATATCTGCCCAGTCATGACGACCAGAAAGCAGGAAATTCCATTTGTTAATTTCTACCTGATCTTGCAGATAAACACCGGTTTGTTTCCGCGTTTGTTTTTCATCATTAGTAGCAGAGACATGGATATCACCGGTATCAATCCCATAGGTTGGGTTAACCCAATTAATAGCTAAGCTGCCATCAGAGTCATAATCAGTCCAGGTTTTGGAATCATAAACAAACTGCTTATAGTCGATGCCGGCCAGAATAGTGTGCTTGGCAATACCTGTTTTAGTGTCGTACTGAACCTGATTATCAACGCCCACAGTTTTGACGTGGTCATCAAATTTTTGTGCCCAGCGATTCATGGTGTCTTGAGATGACGATGACCAGTAATCGTAAATGATGGTCTGAGTATCTTGTTTGATATCGGCATAACGCGCGTTTTGACGCACGGTCAGAGCATCGTTCACTTTGTGTTCTAACGCATAGCCTACCGATTTTTGTTCACGCGATGCTTTTTCCCAATTCGGATCACTCACAAAAAAGTCAGTTGGAATGGAACCATTCGGGTTGGACGCTACAGTTCCTTCTGCTGGCAGGAAGTTACGGTAACCGGCTTTCGGATCTTTCTGGAAGTTCGTCAATAGGGTAAACGTAGTGTCTTCCGTTGGCATAAAGGTTAGTGCCGGAGCAATCGCGTAACGTTCTTCCTCAACAAACTGTTCCTGACCATCACGAGCAGAACCAATACCAGTGAAACGATATAAAACAGTGCCATCTTTATTGGCTTTACCGGAGAAATCGAAAGCCGCTTCGCGCTGATTATTGGTGCCGACACCAAATTCTACCTGATGTAATGACTCTGCCGTCGGGCGTTTGCTGGTCATGCTGATCAGGCCGCCGGGGTTAGATTGCCCATAAAGAACCGATGCCGGCCCTTTGATCAACTCAACGCGATCCAATAACCACGGGTCAATTTGCGGCGCAATGGTTACACCACTGGAGCCGGAAGCAAAACTGATCCCGTCTAAATATTGTGGGGCATAAGTATTAGAGCCTCGCACCATGACTTCATCGTTGCGGTTTGAACTACCACGGTAGTTAGAAATAACGCCACTGGAATAATTCAGCGCGGTGGAAACAGAATCAGCGCCTTTTTCTTTGATGTCATCACTGGTAACCACAGAGACTGATTGCGGGGTTTTGTTCAGTGGGGTAGTGGTTTTCGTGCCCGACGTGCTGATTTTTCTGGAAACCGGCGCAGTGCCTGTTTCTCCGTTACCTTCGACATTCACCGTGCTCAGTTCGACCGCATTCTCAGCGTTGTTTTCTGCCTGCGCGACATTAGTGACGACTGGTGTGGCCCAGACCAGAGATGTCAGCAAAACCGCCTGCGGGATCGAGTTTGATTGAAAGGTCAGATGTCCTTTTCTTTTCCTTTTTTTCAATGCCTTAAACATGATTATTCCTTTTTTTTAATACAAAACAATGAGGGTTTGCAGAGACTGGTTATTCCATTTTTTCTTGTAAAAACGGATGACATTTATAGTATTGTTAATGATAATGATTATCAATACATAAATTTCGTTCGCAAATGGAAATTTAAAATGCTGGTGATGGGCAACAGTTGTGCAGCTATGTTTGGCGCTTATTTTGATAAGTCACAGGCTCCGGGATCAGAACGCTGGTGGCTTGCGATGCGGGAAATGGGTGTACCTGTGATTAAAAGGCAGGGGAATCGGCAATGTGATGTGCTGTTTTTGTGGCGCGATCCACAGGGGGATGAAACAACATCGCCAGTGACAGCGGTCTTGATGGATGTCAATTCCGTGACCGATCATCACAGCACTAAGCCCACCGCGATGAGCCGCTTAGCAGGCACGGATGTTTGGTTCTGGCATGTGCAATTGCCATCAACATGGCGCGGTTCATATCAGTTTATACCACTGACATCGGTTGATATGCCGGAATGGAATGACGTTGAGGATCTACGCAGCCAGCAACGTCGTTGGTGGATGTCGATCATTCCTTTTGCGGTGCCTGATTCGTTGAATGTATGGCGTGGGCATGTTGGACATTGGGGAACCCGGTTATCAGCGTTGCATATGCCGGATGCGCCTCGTCAGTCGGCGTGGTATGCGCGGGATACCGGCTCAGAAAACGAGCCTGCAGGTTTAACTACGCTCACCTGGGACAGTCTGATTTTAAATAACCGCCGCCAGGTTTGGGTTTATGCGACGGGTAGCAATGATTTAACTGCGGAAGAAAAAGCACAGCGACCGTTGGTATTACTGCTGGATGGCCGATTCTGGGCTGAAAATATGCCAATTTTTTCGGCGCTGGAGTATGAAACTCAGCAAGGGCATATTCCACCCGCGGTGTATGTGCTGATCGATGAAATTAACGGTCAGTATCGTTCCGTCGAACTGCCTTGCAATACCGAATTCTGGCAGGCGGTGTTAACCGAATTGATGCCGTGGCTGAAAGAAGATTTTGCCTTTATCGATGAGGCGCACAGAACAGTGGTTGCTGGCCAGAGTTTTGGTGGTCTGGCGGCGATGTATGCCGGTTACAACTGGCCGGAGCGGTTTGGCTGTGTGCTGAGTCAGTCAGGCTCGTTCTGGTGGCCGGATGTGGCGTTATTTCAGCAAACTACCGACATTATTCATGGCCGTCAGCCGGGGTTGCGCGGCTGGCTGACACAGCAAATAGAACAACAGCCGATTGCGAAACCACTCAACGTTTACCTCGAAGCCGGTACGCGGGAAGGGGAGATGATCGATCTCTCGGAATCGCTCAGCCTGGTGCTCAACGATGCTGGGCATCGTGTCATTTTCAATGCGTTTGAAGGCGGACATGACCGTCTGTGCTGGCGCGGTGGTTTGCTGAACGGTTTGGCGCATCTGCTTTCTGATTCCACTTCAACTGAGATTTCACCATGAACCACGAACAGATCAATCCGTTTGATAACGAGGCGTATGCCTTTTTAGTGCTGATCAACAGCGAAGAACAATACAGCCTATGGCCGGATATCCGTCCGGTGCCTGCGGGTTGGCAGGTCGTTATGGGGCCGGAAAGTCGAGTGGCATGTGAACACTATATTGAAACGCATTGGCTCGATATTCGTCCGCGCTCTGCCCGACAAGCCTTAGCCTGATTGATGTTGTTATCTGTTTTATTAAAGGGAATTCGCTGTGTCTGATCATTCTCATCACGCTGATGTTAGTTGTGCATTGACGTACAAAAATATGGCCTTGAATGGCACACAAATGGGCATCTGGTTTGGTGAACAAACCGCAGGTGCCACGGGGCTGTATACCGTTGCGCATTATGTTGAAATCAACGGAACACTGGATGTCGCAGCTTTACAGGCGGCCATCCGGCAAGGGTTAGCGGAAGCCGATACGATCCACTCGCAATTTTCAGATGCTGACGGGCAGATTAACCAGTCATGGGTATGGCCTGTGCAAAATGAAGTGCTAGATGTGCCAATCCATGATCTGATGGAACACCGCGATCCGGTTCGGGTTGCTCATCTGATGATGGAAGATGATCTTGCTCATGCGCCGTTAGCTGATCAGGGTGCTGCATTATTTTCTCATCAGCTGTTTCAAACCAGTCATACACAGTGGTTGTGGTATCAGCGCTTCCACCATTTATGTGTTGATGGCTACAGCTTTATGGCGATCACGCGTCGCGTACTGGATATCTATAATGCACTGATTTCTCAGCAAGTTATCCCACCCACCTCATTTGAACCGTTTGATGAAACGATTGCGGAATATCAACACTATTTAAGCTCCGATGCCTGCCAGAAAGACAAAGCCTTCTGGCAACATTATGTAGCGGATTTTGATCGGGCGCCGACGTTGGCGGTGGCCGATATCAGAACATCGGGCATGGCTAATACGCAGGTGCGGAAGCAGAGTTTCAGCATAGCGCTGCATGATTTGCAGGCGAGTTTGAAACAGCAGGCTAGTCGGATCGCCGCCACGGATTTGTTAGTGGCAGGGGTATATGCCTATCTGCAGCGGATCACACAACAAACCCGGATTGTATGCGGTATGCCGTTTATGCGCCGGATGGGATCGGCGGCATTATGCGCGATTGGGCCAACGGTGAATGTGTTACCGGTACAATTGCATTTAGACGGCGATCTATCACTGCTGACGATAGCTGAACGAATGACACTTGAATTGCGTCGCGTCAGAAAACATCAGCGTTATGATGCGGAACAATTACAGCGAGATTGTGGTCTGGCGGCCACCGGACAAGCACTTTATAACATCAGTATTAATCTGAAATTATTTGAACATCATTTACCAATTGTCGATGCCGAAGCTATTAATCATGTGTTGGCTGCTGGCCCGGTGGATGATCTGGAATTCAGTATTATTCCAGCTGGCGACACTGTTCTGATCGAATTACTGGCGCATCCGGAACGTTATTCTGAGATGGAGTTGAACCAGCATACGACCCGCATTCAGGCTTTTCTGGAGCAGGCGCTGGCTGCATTTTCTCAGCCTATCGGCACGTTACCATTGCTGACGCATGAAGAAATTCGGGTAATAGAGAGCTGGTCAACTGGTGCAGCAGTGAAGCCTTCAGCAGATATTCATTTTATTACTGATTTGCTGTTAACACACGCGGCTGATCAGGCGGAATATCCGGTTCTGCATGTCGGCAATGAGTCACTTAGCAATCTTAAATTATTAAAACGGATCAACCAACTGAGTCATTTGTTGTGCGCCAACGGCATTGGTCAGGGCGATATTGTGGCGCTGGTATTACCCCGCAGTGTCGATGCGGTGGTTGCATTGCTGGCGGTGCTTAATAGTGGTGCTGCCTATCTGCCGCTGGATCTGGCATATCCGGCAGAACGCTTACAGCTGATGTGTGATGATGCGAAACCGGTACTGATTTTAACCCACACCGCACAGCACGCTGTTTTACCTGCGGAATATATCACTTGGTGTCTGGATGAGCCGGAATGGCAAGCTATTTTAGCGCAGCAATCGGGTACACCATTAGCCAATGTTGAGCGTAAAGCGCCCGCTAATCGCCATGATTTGGCGGGGCTGATTTATACCTCGGGTTCCACCGGCAAACCGAAAGGGGTGATGGTGACGCATGCGGGGTTAATCAATCTGGTGACTTCACATCAGGCCAGTTTGTATGAAAAAACTACTCAACAGGTTGCCAGAATTCAGCAACGCCGAGTCAGAGCACTACACTCGGCTTCCTTCTCTTTTGATGCCTCATGGGAACAGCTTTTCTGGCTGTTGCTCGGTCATGAACTGTGGCTGAGTAATGAGGATGAACGCCGTGATGCACAAATGCTCACTGAGCTGGTTCATGCCCACCAAATAGATACGCTGGATGTGCCACCATCTTTGTTAGCGCAAATGCTGGATTGCGGTTTGATGGAAAACCCAAGCCATCAGCCTTGTCAGATCCTGATCGGTAGCGAAGCGGCTCCGCCCGCATTGTGGCAGCAGTTACAGCAATATCCAGCGTTACAGGTGACTAATTTTTACGGCCCGACTGAATATACCGTTGATGCGGTGTCGGCGTCAGTGCCCGATTCCGCGTTACCTGTGATTGGTCGCCCGATTGCTAATACTGAGGTCTATGTTCTCGATCCGTTGCTTAATCCGGTGCCAGTGGGCGTGGCCGGTGAGTTGTATCTGTCTGGCAGCAGCATGACGGTCGGTTATTGGCAGCAGGCAGCAATGACTGCGGTGCGTTTCGTGGCGAATCCGTTTAAAACAGGTGAACGAATGTATCGCACCGGTGATCTGGTGCGCTGGAATGAAACCGGGCACCTGGTCTTTATCGGGCGCACTGATCATCAGGTTAAGGTACGTGGTTTTCGTATTGAACTGGGTGATGTTGAAAGCGCGTTGGCCGCCTTGCCGGGCGTGGCAAGCTCGGTGGTGATAGCCGAACCATTTGCCGGTAGCCATCGCCTGCTGGGTTATTGCGTTTTACAGCAGGAAAACTCACTGACACAAAATGATGCTACCATTTTGCTGGAGTATCTGGCGCAGCAAGTGCCGGAATATATGGTGCCCACAGCTCTGCGCATTCTTGATCGCTGGCCCATGACTGTGAATGGCAAAATTGATAAAAAAGCCTTACCGCCGATCGAGATCGCTGTGCGCGCTTCAGGTCGGGCTGCCAGAACACCCGAAGAAATGCTGGTTTGTCAGGCGATCGCCAAAATACTGAATCTGCCGGATGTCTGCGCCGATGATGATTTCTTTGCTTTGGGGGGCGACAGTATCTCCGCCATGGCACTGGGCAATGCCTTACGCTGTAATGGGTTCCTTTTGCGTCCGAAAGATATATTTGCCCAGCGCAGTGCCGAACAAATGGCCTTGGCATTACAGCCACTGAAACCGGTCGCTACACAGCAGCATGATTCGGCATTTATACTGCCGGCATTACCTATGACGCGCTGGTTCAGTACCCATTTTTCCACCGAACAACATTTTGCCCATGCCGTTATCGTGAACGTGCCTGATTCGGTATCTGTGATGCAGCTGGAGATTGGGTTAAGTGCATTAATGCGCGCACATCCTGTGTTGCGAAGTGTGTATGAGAATGGTGTATTAAAAGTTCCAACAATGGCCGACATCACTCTACACGGCATTCCAGCCAATTGGATTTCAGCAAGTGAAGATGATTACGACACAAGCTTTCAGCGGGCGATCAGCCGACTGAACCCGGCGGCAGGCATCATGGGGCAACTGGTGTTATGCCATCAAAACTCTCAGCAATTGTCGTTGATGGTGGTGCTGCATCATCTGGTAGTCGACGGCGTTTCATGGCGTATTTTGTTGCCGGAACTGGAATTTGCCGTGATGTCTGCCGTGCAGGGGGCAGCCTCAATTATTCCGCCGGAAGAGTATGCGTTAACCGATTGGGCGGCAGCACTGAATGCCCAAGTTGCCAGACGGCGGGAAACCGAATCAGCGTTCTGGTTACAACAACTGAGCGAACCATTACCCCCATTGGGTTCCCGCGCGTTAACGGCTGGTGACACTTACGCAAACGTTACCCATCAGCGTTTGTTAGTGCCGAGTGCATTGTCGCAATCATTATTGTTGTCATTGCCGACCGCTTATCGCGTCAATATTGAAGAGATACTGTTAACAGTAGTCGCGAAGGCGTGTGCCAACGTTTTTGCGATGCCTACCATGCGTTTTATGCTGGAATCGCACGGGCGTCATGCCGAAAATGACTTGCAAGACCTCAACCGTACCGTGGGTTGGTTGACGAACGAATATCCTGTGTTGTTAGCGTTTGACACAAATACGGTTGATCCGTCTGTTGATCTGTCTATGGATGTAAAAACGGTAAAACAGGCTCTGCGACAGACACCGGATGCCGGTCTGGGTTACAGCATTTTACGCTATCTGGATGACAGTGCGGCTGAGATTCGTGCAGCAGAAATAGCACACCGTCCGAGCGTGCTATTTAACTATCTTGGTCGTTTTACCCAATCGTCAGCCGACTGGACACCGCAAGCGCAGCAGGGGCGTTTTGCTGATGTATTTGCCGTTTCAGTTGATGGCACTGCGCCCGTGCTTTATCCGTTGGAAGTGAATATTTTTGTGGATGAATCAGCGGGTTCGCCACAGTTGGCGATCCATTGGTCATCGATTGACACGATCATCAGCAGCGAGGTCATTTACGCGTTACACCAGCAAGTGATCGATGCTATCGAACGGTTCCGCGTCTTTGCTGAACTGTCACCTGCACTGGCAGCAAATACACTGGTGAGCAGTGAAACCATTGTCTCAATTGAGCAGCAGAAAACCATTCATTTAACTGATGCAGAGCTTAAGTTACTGAACCAAACCTATGGCGTTCAGGAAGCCGTTTTGCCGGTTTTACCGCTGCAGGAAGGGTTGTTATTTCACGCACAATTGGGTGATGCAGCCAGCCAGTATAATTCCATTACCCGCTTAGATCTGAATGGTGAAATTGATGTGCCGAGATTGCGTAATGCACTTGATGCCGTGCTGGCGCGTCATCCGCAATTAGCTGCGCGATTTGATTTTGATGTGATCGGGCAACCACTGCAATTAATTCCGCTGACAGAAAAAAGTGAACGTTGGCGCTGGCCGTGGCAGTTCTTATCGCTGGCGGGGTTAGCGGATGATGAACAGGAACTGGCATTAGCCGAGATCCAGAAAACTGAGCTGTATCGGCCTTTTGCAATTGCGACCGCCGATGCGGGCGCGTTAATTCATGCGGTATTGATTGAGCGAGCTGATGCACGATTTACGCTTTTCCTGACGGCGCATCATCTGGTGGTTGATGGCTGGTCAACACCGATTTTGATCCAGGATCTACTGACTGCCTACAGCGCCGGTGCGGAACAATTACCGGCAACCCGAGTCAGTTTTCCGCAAATTATGCGCGAACTGGCAGGTCGTGATCGCGAGCAATGCCGTCAGGTCTGGGGCGAAGCACTGCATGGAGCAAAACCGACCTGCTTGTTTGCAGATGGATTAGCTGACGCGCAGAGCAATACGCCTGTTAAAGAGGCTGCGATCACGCTGTCCTCCGAGTTAGCCAAAAAGCTAACTGCGACCGCACAAAAACAGGGCTTAACGTTGAATACCCTGATGCAAGGGGCTTGGGCGGCACAACTATCAATCATGTCGGGGCGTGATGACGTCATTTTTGGCACGCCCGTATCAGGCCGGTTTAGCCCCATTGACGGCATCGAGGAACATATTGGTCTGTTCAGTAACACCATTCCGGTCAGAATGAAGTTAGACCCGCAGCAACCGTTGATCATGCAACTGGCCGCTTTACAGGCACAACAAATTCACCTGATGGAATATGACGCTATTGGCCTTGGTGATATTCAGCGTTTGGCGGGTGGCGAAACGCTGTTTGATACCTTGCTGGTGGTCGAAAATTACCCCGATCAAACTGCGTTATTCAGCCAGACCTTCTACAACATGCAGGTGACGGGGTTGCATAATCGTGGTTATACCCATTACCCGATCACCGCTTTGGTATTGCCGGGTGACGAGATCCATGTGTTATTTGAATATCGAGAGCAGGTTGGTGATATTCAGTTATGGATCGAACGCTTCCAATTACTGCTAGCGCACTTGGCGGAAGACAGTCGCGCGCCTTGGTCGTCGGTTGCCGTGTTAACTGAGTCGGAACAGCGGCTACTTACTCACGTCAATAACACAGCAATGCCTTTGCCAGCTCAGACACTTAATGATGTATTGCAGGCGCAAGTGCAAAAAACACCGCAGGCTCCGGCACTGGCCGATATTTCGGTACAACTGAGTTATCAGGCGGTAAACGAGCGCGTTTCTGCACTCGCTTCGCATCTGATTGAGGCAGGAGTTCAGCCGGGTGATGTAATTGCGGTAGCTTTGCCGCGTTCGGTGGAACTCACCCTGGCTTTATTGGCGATATTACGTGCGGGAGCCGCTTATCTACCGCTGGATGTCAGCTACCCCGATGATCGTCTTGCTTACATGGTGCACGATGCCAAACCACCGCTGATCATCACCGAATCAGCACTGCAGGAACGTGTGAGCCACTGGGGGGCGGTCTTGTTGTTAGATCAACTTGACGGGCAGGAAGTTGATCACCAGCCAATGCCATCGGTTACACCAGAAATGGGCGCGTATCTGCTGTATACCTCCGGTTCAACCGGCAAACCGAAGGGGGTATTAGTTTCGCATGCGGCGATTGTGAACCGGATCTTGTGGATGCAACACGAATATCAGTTAACGCCTGACGATGTGGTGTTGCAAAAAACACCGTGCAGTTTTGATGTGTCGGTCTGGGAGTTTTTCTGGTCAATGATGGTCGGTGCGCAGTTGATGATGGCGCCACCGGAATCGCACCGTGATCCGGAAGCACTGGTACATATGATCAGCAAATATCAGGTCTCGACACTGCATTTTGTGCCTTCCATGCTGGCTGCTTTTGTCAGTCATCTGGAACAGGCAAATGCAACCGATATATGCCGTTCCCTGCGTCGGGTGTTTTGCAGTGGCGAGGCATTGTCGCGTGAACTGGCTGAACATTACGCATCTTTGGTCAACGCGCCGTTACACAATCTGTATGGCCCGACCGAAGCGGCGGTCGATGTTACCTATAAGCCAGCAGCGGCAGTCGATGCTGGCACCGAGTTAGCCAGTTCAGTACCGATTGGTATTCCGGTTTGGAATACGCAGTTACGTGTTTTGGATGCGGCACTGCGTGCAGTGCCAGTGGGTGTGGCGGGTGAACTATATCTGTGTGGTGTGCAGCTCGCCGATGGTTATCTGGGTAAACCGGCAATGACAGCAACACGGTTTGTTGCTGATCCTTATGCCGACGGGCAGCGCATGTACCGCACCGGTGATGTGGTACGCTGGCTGCCAACGGGTGATGTGGAATATCTCGGGCGCAGTGATGATCAACTGAAGATTCGTGGTCAGCGTATTGAATTGGGTGAAATTGAAGCCGCAATGCTGGCACTGCCTGGTGTTGTGCAGGCGGCGGTTCATGCCCGTGTATTAGGTGGTGTTGCAACACAGGCAGGCATGGATAGCCGTCAGTTGGTGGGTTATGTCGTGGCCGCAAATGTAGCGCAAAGCGAAGCGCTTGATCCGGCGCAATTACGTCAGCTACTGAGTGACAAATTGCCCGTGCACATGGTGCCGGTGGCGATAGTGGCGGTGCCATCATTCCCGCTAAGTGCCAATGGCAAGTTGGATCGAAAAGCCCTGCCTGATCCCGGTTCAGTTGCATTAAATCAGGGGCGTCTGCCTGCGCCGGGGCTGGAAAGTGAAATCGCAGCGTTGTTTATGCGTTTACTTAATGTGTCATCGTTGAGCGCCGATGATGATTTCTTTGCCTTGGGGGGGCACTCGTTGCTGGCGATGCGATTAGCAGCAGAGTTGCGTAAGCAATACAACAAGGCCATCGCCGTGAGTCAGATCATGGTGGCGCCGAGTGTCGCCAAATTAACAGCATTGTTACGTGATGATGCATCGCTGGCAGCGGCAAAAAAAGCCAGTTTCAGCCCGATTTTGCGTCTACGGGAAGGGCCGGGAACACCGTTGATCTGTATTCATCCGGCGTCCGGTTTTGCCTGGCAATACAGTGCGTTATTACGTTATCTGCCGGTTGATCGTCCGGTGATTGGGTTGCAGTCGCCACGGCCTGATGGCGTGATCGGTACCTGTACTGATTTAGAACAGGTCTGTGAACAACATTTACATGCTTTACGATCGATCCAACCGAATGGTCCTTATGCATTACTGGGTTATTCACTGGGCGGTACGATCGCGCAGGGAATGGCTGCGCGGTTACAGCAAGCAGGTGAAACAGTCTCTTTCTTAGGGTTGCTCGATACCTACCCACCGGAAGGGCAGGACTGGTCAGGCCCCACCGACGATGAAGCACAGGAAGAGGTTCGTCGCGAGCAGGCGCAATTTATGATGGTCGCAGAAGAGTCAGCCGATGATTATGCCGAACAGGAAAAACACGAGATGTTTGGTCATATCGTCGCTAACTATCAGGATGCGGTACGGTTGCTGTCTCAGGGTAAAACCCCGACTTTCAACGGTAAGGCAGAGCTGTTTGTCGCTACCCGCACCTTACCAAAAGGTATGGATATTCAACAAACTTGGGCGCCGTATATTCATGAGTTGCAAGAACATCATTTTGATTGCTCACATGAAGATATTTTGTCGCCGGAATCACTGGAAACATTAGGACCAATTCTGGTTAATTGCTTGTGAAAATAACCGGTTAGCAAGATATGAAAGATGCCACTGCGTGTGGCATTTTTTTTGGCCGCAAGGCGCTATTTTGTTTCTATCATCCCGAAAAATCTATTTTTGATAATTATTTGCTAACAAGTGATCGAAAGGCTGGACATAAACGTATAAATGATAATAATTATCATTACAGTTAATAAGCATCTCTTTGAAGGGATGTAAGGATCAGGAAATGAAAAAATTAGATAGCCCGACAAAATGCAAATACATCCTGTTTACGGTGTGGGGAATAGCGATTTTGTTAATTATAGCGCGTGAACCCATTATGCAACTATCGACGGTGATGCTGCACTAGGCTACCGGGGGCGGTAGCCTTAATCAGTTTAGAAGACCGGTAATAAACGGTGAGGAACAATGAGCGGGGTATGTGTGACTGGATCATCAATCACCATACAATCGAGGTCAAAAACAGTTTTCATTAATGCTGGTGTTACGATTTCAGCCGGTTTTCCTTCCGCAATCACTTTCCCCTTATTCAGCGCAATCAGGTGCGAGGCGTAACGGCAGGCATGGTTAATATCATGCAATACAGCTACTAGTGTGCGACCAGAACGTTGATTCAGCGCGAAGAATAATTCCAGCAATTCAATCTGATGCGTGATATCGAGATAGGTCGTCGGTTCATCCAATAAGATCAATGGCGTATCCTGCGCCAGTACCATGGCGATCCAGACGCGTTGCCGTTGTCCACCAGAGAGTTCATCCACCAGATTATTCGCCAGCTCAGTAATACCGGTGACCTGCATCGCCCGATCAATGGCGATTTGATCGGCCTGACTCCACTGTTTGAGCAATGACTGATGCGGGTAACGACCCCGACTCACCAGTTCCATCACGGTAATGCCTTCCGGTGCGATAGCGGTTTGCGGTAATAAACCAATCTGACGGGCGACCTCTTTGGTCGGATATTGCTGGATAGCCTTACCATTGAGCCAGACTTCACCTTGTAAGGGTTTTAGTAACCGGCAGAGCGAACGCAATAATGTCGATTTTCCGCACCCGTTCGGGCCAATAATGGCGGTAAATGAACCGGGTGGGATCGCAATATTCAGATCCTCGGCAATCAGTTTATTGGCATAACCCAGCGATAACGATTTACCAGCTAATGACATGGGAATGGCAGGATTAGTAATCTCTGTGCGCTGATGAAGCGTGTGCGGTTGTGTGGTCATAGATGTTGTTTTCTCGCTTCACGTAATAAAAGTGCGATGAGATAAATGCCACCAATGCTGATGGTAATAATGCCGACCGGCAGTTGTGTGGGCATGAAAAGGTGTTGAGCAACAAAATCAGCGGTTAGCAGTAACAAGCTGCCCATTGCGGCAGAACAGATCAGCGATAACGATGCACCTTGCGTTAACCGTTGTGCAATTTGTGGAGCTGCCAGCGCAATAAATGAGATCGGGCCGGTGATCGCTGTTGCCGCTGCGGTAAGTGCCGTTGCAGCCAGCATGAGCACGGCATGGGTACGATCAGGGTTTACACCCATCGCTTGCGCTAAGTCGTCGCCCATTTCCAGGATCTGCATCGGGCGAGCTAGTGCCAGACAAACCAGCATGAACACGCAGCAGATAATGCCGGTAGGCAGGCTTTTTTCCCACGTAATACCATTGAGTGAACCGACGCTCCACAGTGCTGCCGACATGGCAGACTCTTGCGTCGCACTCATCATCAGCCAGATATTCAGCGCATTGAGAATGGCACTCACGGCAATACCGACGATGATCAGCCGAAACCGGGCCACGCCATTTTGCCAAGCCAGCAGGTAAATGAGCACCGCTGTCAGGCAGCCACCCAGCAGAGAGCCCATCGCCATCTGCAGATAAGAACCTTTCAGCAAGATCACGGTGATCAAGGCACCGGTATAAGCCCCGGTGTTAAAACCGATCACATCGGGGCTACCCAAAGGGTTTCGTAGCAGTGACTGAAAAATAGCGCCACTGATCCCAAGTGCGGCCCCTGTCATCATCGCCATGACGGCGCGTGGTAAGCGCCACTGCGTGACCACGGTTTGTAACGTGATCGAACCGTCACCTTGCAGGGCTTGCAGCACTTGTTGCAGTGTTAAGGGCAGCATGCCTTTGGTTAGCCCGAACAAGGCGAGAGCTAGTGTAATGGCGAATAAAACAGCGCTGATAAGCACGTTTTTTTTCGGTAATCGGAATGTGATGGCCGATGCCGGGTGGCCAATGCGCCAATATGCTTGTTCCATAGCTATTCCTAAAAACGTCTTTGTTGTCTGACCAGCCAAATCATGACGGGGGCGCCAATCAATGCGGTTACGATAGATACCCGCAGCTCATTGGTTAGCAAAAAGCGTCCGGCAATATCGGCTAAGAGCAGCAGGGTCGGGGACAATACCAGCGTAAAGGCCATGATCCAGCGTTGGTCTTGTCCGGCTATCCAGCGTGCCACATGGGGGATCATCAAACCGACAAAACCGATAGGGCCGGTGATAGCGGTGCTCGCGCCGCATAACAGCGTGACGGCCAGCAGGGCCAGCAACATGATCTTTGGGCCATTGATGCCGAGTGCCGTCGCCATGCTGTCACCGAGCGATAATGCATTCAGTGGCGAGGCGAGCAGCAGCGCTACCACAATGCCGATCAGCAAGGCAGGCGCGATCATCAACACCATATCCAGACGACGGATATCCAGCGAACCGGCACTCCAGAAGCGCAACTTTTCAAATGCGGTGGGGTTTAACAGCGTGATCCCCGATGAGATGCCAATCAACACTGCACTCAGCGCTACACCGGCTAAAACAAAACGAACCGGGTTCCGATGCGGGTTGCCCAGACTTCCCAACAGATAAACCAATGATGCCGCACAGAGCGAACCCAATAACGCGAACCAGAGATAATGTTCGGGGTTAGAGATATTCAGCAATGCCACCGCAATGACAACGGCGAAGCTAGCGCCGGCATTGATCCCCAATATGCCGGGGTCAGCGAGCGGGTTGCGTGTGATCGCCTGAATGATGGCACCACTCAGGCCAAGGGCTGCGCCAGTCATCAACCCCAGCAGGGTGCGGGGTAAGCGCCCATCCAGAATGATCACACTGTCTTCGCTGGTGATTTGACCGGTCAATGACTGCCAGATGATGTGCGGAGGAATTGATTTTGCCCCCAGCATCATGCTGAAAAATACGCATATGACTAAGCCGATCATGCTGAAGAAAAACCAACGCCAGCGTTTGTGCATTTGCTGTTTTTGAAGAGCGACAACATTGCTGTTGAGCGGGAATGAAGATACATTCATGTGTAGATAGTAATGATTATCATTTGTGATTGTGCGATAGTAACACGCTTATTGTGGCAAATGTATCTCTCTTTATAGGGTTTTCTGAGTAACCGATATGACGAAATCATCCATTTTTGTGAATTTTAATCTGTTGAAAGAGAACACGAATTTTCGTTCTGTTTTTATTGCCCGCACCATTTCCGTGCTGGCCTTCGGCATTCTGATGGTGGCGGTTCCTGTGCAGGTGCACCAGTTAACCGGTTCAACTTTGCAAGTCAGTTTGGCAATGATGCTCGATGGGTTAGGTATGTTTATCGGGCTACTGTGCGGCGGCGTTCTGGCGGATATGTTTGATCGGCGACGTTTAATTTTAGCGGCCAGAGGCACCTGTGGCTTAGGTTTTTTGATGCTGGCGATTAATGGTTTTCTCAGTGAGCCCTCATTACTGGTTTTATACATTATTTCAGCGTGGGACGGCTTCTTTGGTGCCATTGGCATCACTGCACTGATGGCTGCTACACCATCGCTGGTGGGGCGTGAAAATCTGGCTGCTGCCGGTGCGTTGAGTATGCTAACGACCCGTTTAGCAGCCGTGATTGCACCGTCTATTGGCGGGTTGATCATTGCTGCCGTTGGCGTGAACTGGAACTACCTGATAGCTGGTGTTGGAACCTGCCTGACCTTACTGCCTTTGCGCCGTTTACCACAGATGCAACCACAACCGATGGACGAACCCGAAAAACCATTGGCCGCGTTGGTGGGCGGTATTCAATTCCTGTTTACGCATAAGTTAGTGGGTGCGGTCGTGTTATTCGGCACATTACAGCTGATGACAGGGGCAGTACGCGTGCTGTTCCCGGCGCTGGCCTTTGAACAATTCGGCGATAATGCCACGGTTGTAGGCTTTATGTATTCCGCCGTGCCGTTAGGTGCCATGTTGGCGGCATCGACCAGTGGTTGGGTGCACCAGATAAAACTGCCCGGCAAAGTGCTTATCCTGACCGCTTTAACGGCATTTGCGGCAATCGCCGCCATTGGGCTGGCACCTTACTTACCAGTCGTATTGTTATTACTGGTCGTGTTTGGCTATCTGGGCGCTATCAGTAGTTTGTTGCAATTCACTATCGTGCAAAGTAATACCCCGGACGAAGCATTAGGGCGGGTAAACAGCTTGTGGGCAGCACAAGATGTGGTTGGCGAATCGTTTGGTGCGGTGATGGTCGGCGCGTTAGCGAAGTGGCTGACACCCTTAACGGCGATCACGCTGCTGGGGTTATCAACGGTGGCGATCGGCAGCGCATTAGCGGGCGTATTTAAAACACTGAGAACATATCAACAAGCTGCTCCCGAACCCTTCGACGATGAATTCGGGAGCGAAGCTACTTAGGCAGATAGCTACTCATGAAAACAGCTGAGTGACGCGATTTAATAGGTTAGTAGCGCTGTAGTAATCTAAGCGGAATGTGTCTATTCCGACGGCATAAACCCGGTTGTGTTCTACAGCCGGGTGGCGCAGCAGAAACTTATTGGCAGTCACTTTTTTCACGGTGTCATCATTGCCTGCAAATAGCATCAGCGAGTTGCCGGTTAGTGCTTCCGAAAAGCGTTCGCCGGAAACAGGAATAATATCTTTACGGCCTAACGCGACACTTTGATTTTTTAAACTATCGGGCATGTTTGCCAGCGTAAAGCCGAGTTTTTCCAGCAAACGACCTTGGGCGGAATCTTTTGTCCAGAGATTAGCGCCTGTGTCATCATCGTAATACACCATGGCGGTAACAGGCTGTTCCGGTAATGTGATCTGTTGCTTTACCTTGCTTAAATGCTGATTGAATTCATCGATCGCGGCTTTGGCATCTGCTTCGTGCCCGGTTGCTTGCCCTAAGATCAGCGAAACTTCTTCCCAGCTCTTATCATCATAATTAACTACCAGCGTCGGAGCGATCTGAGACAGTTGTTCATAGGCTTTTAACGCCGAATCACCGCCCGTCGCTGAGACCACAATAAGATCGGGTGCCATGGCTAAAACCGCTTCTGCGTTCACTTCCCCCTGATACAGCGGCACGACACCGCGTTGTTGCGCGATAGCCGACCATTGCGTGAAGAAACCCGTCTTATCAGTCACTTGTGTCATGTGTACCGTCGCGGATGAGGCCACCACCGGTGCATTAATGGTTAGCAGCGAACCGGTCAGTGTCACACTGGTAGATACAATCCGCTGCGGTGCTTTTTGTAAAACCAGCTTGCCTTTGGGGGTGTTCAGGGTGCGGGGCCAGGTGCTATTTGCTGATGAAGAAGAACTTCTCGCTATCGATTCCGGCATATGAATTTTTGATGTTTTTTCATCGTTACAACCTGTGAGCGAAATTAGTAGCACAAGCAGACTACTGCTCAGAGCAAAAATGTTTTTCATGACAATATCCAGGTGGAAATCAGGCGGTTACCTTATTTTAAATGATAATTATTATCAAATGCTATTGTGTCACAATGCCTTTATGACACTGATTAATCAGTATTTTTTATACCCAAAAATATTGTGCTTTGACTATTTTTTAACTGGAACTGTAAAAATACTTGATAAAAAGCAATGAGAATCATTATCATTCGATCGTAAGTTACCTTCCTACGATGAAATATGACTATGAGCATTTCTGACGCCGCATCTGATTTTCCTGACTTTACACAGGAATGTTTGATGACGACACAACAAGGTTATTTGTTTTCTAAAGGTGTTATCGCGAGCACTGAAGTCGACGTTAGCGACTCTGTTTGTATGATGATGACGGTCAAACATCTGTTTGATCTCTCACATCAGCGGCCAGTACTGGCATCTAAAAAATCCATCGTATTTGGCGTTATTCCATTCAGTAATCAGGGCAAAGCTCATTTCATTCTGCCAGCTGATTATCATTTTTATTCACGGGAAAAGATCCAATCACTGTTACTGAAAACGGCCAATCAGGCACCTGTCACACTGCTGGAACAACGTTATCAACCTGATCAGGCCGCATATCAGCAAGCAGTTAGTCATGCACTTCAGGCATTTGCAGCTAACAAGCTCGATAAGGTGGTCTTGGGCAAACAGTGCCATCTCTCGTTATCAGCAGCGATCGATCCTGCCGTGATTTTACAAAATCTACTGCTGAACAATCAGCGGGGGTATCACTTTTCGCTGCCATTGCGGGAAGGTGTTTTGTTAGGCGTCAGCCCCGAGTTGCTGTTGCGAAAATCCGGCGAGCAGCTATTTACCAACCCTCTGGCCGGCTCAGTAAAACGTCATGGTCATGCGAAACAGGAAGAGTGGCAAGCTCTCGCGTTGCTGCATTCCGAAAAAGACCGCCACGAACACAAGCTGGTGGTGGATGACATCGTGCGGGTGCTCAAGCCGTTGTGCCGTGAATTAAATGTGCCTGATGTGCCGTCGATCTTAAAAACAGATTCTATGCTGCATCTTTCTACTGAAATCAGCGGCATTGCTAACGCGCCTCAGCTGTCCTCTCTGGATGCAGCGCTGGCATTACACCCAACACCTGCCGTATGCGGTTACCCGACAGAACTCGCGCGTGCGTTTATTGCGGAACACGAAAAGGGCGAGCGCAATTATTTCGCCGGGCTGGTTGGCTGGTGTGATGAAGAGGGTAACGGGGAATGGTATATCGCCATTCGTTGCGGATTAGTAGATCACGACAAAGTGACCTTATTTGCCGGTGCGGGTGTGGTGGCAGGGTCCGACCCGTTGCTCGAATGGCAGGAAACTGATGCCAAATTAGGCACCATGCTCAAAGCACTCGATCTTCAATATCCGGAACCAACGGGTGTCAAACAGGGAGATAAATATGCCGGTCAAATTTAACCACTGGCCTGCGGAAACCGCAGCCTATTATCGAGCTGCCGGTTACTGGACGGATGAACTGCTCACGCAAATGCTGATTGGCCGGGCATCTTCGCACCCGGATCAGATGGCTGTAGTCTCTGCCGGATGTTCGCTGACCTATGCGCAATTGCATCAACACTCTGAACGATTGGCACAACAATTTCTGCTGCGTGGCCTGCAACCGGGTGATACTGCATTAGTGCAGTTACCGAATATTGCCGAGTTCTATCTGGTCTATTTCGCTTTGCTCAAAGCAGGCATTGTGCCGGTGAATGCACTGTTCAGTCACAACAAAGTGGAACTGAATGAATATGTGCGACAGATTAAACCGCAACTCGCCATTTTTAGCGGTCAGCATGCGCTGTTTAGCCAGCCTGATTATCTGTCTACGCTGTTACCTAATTCCACGATTCAGCAGCTCGTGTTTGTTGACGATGTGGATGCTTCCGTTTTTGCGGCGGCAAATCAACAGGTGCCATCAACCTATCTGCATACGCTGTTAGCCGCTGATAATACCGATATTAAGTTACCGGAACTGAATGCCAGCGAAGTGGCTTTTTTCCAGTTATCGGGTGGTAGCACAGGTACGCCAAAACTCATTCCCAGAACGCACAATGATTATCTTTACAGTGTGCGGGGCAGTGTTGAGATTTGTCAGGTGACGGCAGACACCCGTTATCTGTGTGCCTTGCCATGTGCACATAATTTCCCAATGAGTTCGCCGGGCGCACTCGGTGTTTTTTATGCGGGCGGCACCGTCGTGATGGCGCCAGATCCCAGCCCGGCCGCCTGTTTTCCGTTGATTGAAAAATACCAGATCACCATGAGTGGCCTCGTTCCTACTGCACTCAATCTTTGGCTGGCTGAGGCTGCTGATACCTCATTCGATATCAGCAGCTTACAGGTCTTGCAGGTGGGTGGCGCCTCGTTGCCCCCGATCATTGCCCGACAAGTAAGACCTAAGCTGGGGTGCCAGTTACAGCAAGTGTTCGGTATGGCGGAAGGGTTAGTGAACTACACCCGTCTGGATGACGATGAGTGGACAATTTGCCATACCCAAGGCCGACCGATCAGTGTCGATGATGAGATCCGTATCGTTGATGAAGAAGACAACCCGGTGTCATGTGGTGAAGTAGGTTCACTGCTAACGCGTGGCCCTTATACCATCCGTGGCTACTACCAGTCTGATGAACACAACCAACGGGCATTTACTCCTGATGGCTTTTATCGCTCTGGTGATCGGGTGCGGCAGACGGAGCAGGGTTGTCTGATTGTCTCTGGTCGGGAAAAAGATCAGATCAACCGCGGCGGCGAGAAGATTGCTGCCGAAGAAATAGAAAGCTGGTTGCTTAAACATACGTCGATAAAGCAAGTGGCGCTGGTGGCGATGAACGATGCAGTGATGGGGGAACGAGCCTGCGCATTTGTCGTTTGTCACGATGTCCCGGTTAAAGCGGTGGCGTTGCGTAAATTTCTGCGTGAACAAGGTCTGGCGGATTACAAAATTCCTGACAAATTCGAATTTGTGCCTGATTTGCCGCTTACCGCAGTGGGCAAAATCAACAAAGCAAAATTAAGAGTATTGCTGGCCGAACAGCAACAAAATGCAATGGTGGTGGAATCATAATGGCAATCCCGAGAATTCAGTCTTACCCGTTACCAGTGACGGATGATTATCCAAAAAATAAGGTGAGCTGGTCATTAGAGCCGAAAAAAGCTGCCTTATTAATTCATGATATGCAGGAATATTTTGTCGGTTTTTATGGTGAAGAAAGCCCGCTGATGCAGGCGGTGATCGACAATATTGTGCGTTTAAAAGCATTCGCCAAAGCGAATGGGATTCCCGTCTATTACACCGCACAACCAGCAGAGCAAGACCCAGCTGATCGCGCTTTGTTGAATGATATGTGGGGGCCGGGTTTAACTCGTTTTCCGGCGGAACAACCTGTGGTTGCCGCACTGGCACCCGATGCCGATGATATTGTGCTGACTAAATGGCGCTACAGCGCCTTTCATCGCAGCAATTTGGAAGAACAGTTGAAACAGCGCTGCAGAAACCAGCTGATCATCTGTGGGGTTTATGCCCATATCGGTGTGATGATTTCTGCTGCTGATGCCTTCATGCGTGATATCAAACCATTTCTTATCGGCGATGCCATTGCTGATTTTTCTTATGATGAACATGTCATGGCGCTTTCTTATGTTGCTGGTCGTTGTGGCCGGGTGACGACCACGGAAATGATAACGAGCACGTCGATGCAAGATCCGAATTTAACCTCTTATGACGCATTCAAAATGCACATTGTTTCGCTGTTAGATGAGGCTGATGACGAGTTTGATGCCGATGACAGTCTGCTCGATTACGGTCTGGATTCAGTGCAAGTCATGCAATTGATCAATAAGTGGAATAAAGCCGGGCTGGAGGTCAGTTTTGTTGAGCTGGCAAAAAATCCATCGGTCAATGGCTGGTGGAAATTGGTCTCTGAACGTTTAGCAGCTTAGGTGATGGCATGATCAATTTTCATGAAAAACGAGTTTGGATCACCGGCGCAAAACGTGGCATCGGGGCTGAGGTTGCGCAACTGTTTTGGGAACTGGGCGCAGAAGTAGTGGCGTTTGATCGAGAATTTGATGAGCAGCAACGTCCGTATCGCACCGTTGAGCTTGATGTCACGCGGCAGTCTGACGTTGCTGATATGGTCCGACAGGAATTAACTACGTCGGGAAAACTCAATGTCTTTGTGAATGTGGCGGGTATTCTGCATATGAACCCGTTAGAAACGATCTCCGAGCATGAGTGGCAACAGACCATCAATACTAATGTATCGGGCGCGTTGTGGTTATTTCAGCAGGTGATCCCGTGGTTTAAGGCACAACGTCATGGCGCCATTGTCTCCGTCAGTTCAAATGCTAATCATGCACCTCGCATGAGTATGGGGTCATACAGTGCATCGAAAGCAGCATTGACCAACCTGACTATGACGGCAGGCATTGAGCTTGCGCCCTATGGGGTGCGCTGCAATGTGGTTTCACCTGGGTCAACTGATACACAGATGCAACGCCAGCTTTGGCAAGATGATTGTGGTGAACAGAATACGATCCAAGGCTTTCCGGAGCAGTTTAAACTGGGCATTCCGCTGGGCAAAATTGCACAACCGCGAGATATCGCTTACTGCGTCGCGTTTCTGGCTTCTGATTGGGCCAATCATGTCACGCTGCAAGATCTGGTGGTCGACGGCGGGGCTACGTTGGGCGCGTAACGTGTTTATATCATCTCGTTTCATTCAATCAAAAATGAAGAACTCCCTGTCTATTCAGGGAGTTCATTTTTCGACGGAACAGTATAACGATGCGTTATATCCGCAGTATCAGGTCGTCATGCCTGCGTCGGTTCGTCAGGCTGCGACCAAACGGAAGGCGGAGTTTTTAGCTGGAAGGGTTGCCGCGCAGGCGGCATGTTCCGCGTATTATTCCCACTTATTATTACCACAGATCGGAATCGGCCCATTACGGGCACCACTGTGGCCAGCAGGCATCAATGGCAGCATTACTCATTGTCATTTACCGTCGGGCGAGGGGATCGCGCTTGCAGCTTGTGGACCATGTAATAAACTGATCGGCATTGATGCGGAAGTCATTTTTTCATCTCAACTTGCAGCTGAAACAGCAGAGCAGTTTACCGATGAAACAGAACGAGCATTGATTCAATCAGCGCAAATAACTGTTGATTATCATGTTGCCATGACGGCAGTTTTCTCGGCCAAAGAAAGCTTCTTTAAAGCAGTAGCGCCCGTTTTGGGGTTTTATTTTGATTTTGATGCGATAAAGCTCATTAAGATTGAGTCCCAACGAATGTCTTTTGAAATTGTTGATTTCCTTTCTGAGCATTTTCATGCCGGTATAGCTATCGATATTGATTTCATGGTTATCGACAATTCCTTTGTGATAACCAATTTATGCATGAATAGGCCAGACACCCATTAAGAATAAAAAAGCCCCCGACACATCGGAGGCTTTAAGTAGCATCAGTATTGATTATTCGATTTCGATCAATACGTCGCCTGGGTTCACGCGATCGCCTTTGGTGACGTGAACAGCTTTCACGTTACCAGCGATTGGTGCCAGAATTTCACTTTCCATCTTCATCGCTTCAGTGACCAGTAATGGCTGACCCGCTTTCACTTTGTCGCCCACATTGACCAGCACATCGACAATGTTACCCGGCATGGCGGTGCTGACATCGCCCGGTGCTGCCGCTTGCTTGCGCTTGTTACTGGCACCTGAGCCCACGTAAGCATTCAGTGGTTCAAAAACCACCTCTTCTGGCAAACCATCGATCGACATGTAGAAATGGCGTTTGTTGTCGCTCTTAATACCGATACCGGTAATGTCGATATGATAGCTTTCGCCATGCACATCAATCACAAACTCAGTTGGCATGCCTTCTTTCGCGGCTGGTTGTTCCGCAGCGGTACCAGGAATTGGTAACAAGGCTTCTGGTGTCAGAGTGCCCGCTTCGCGTTCAGTCAGGAATTTACGGCCAATATCCGGGAACATGGCATACGTCAGCACATCTTCTTCTGTTTTTGCCAGTGCACCGATCTCAGTACGTAACTTAGCCAGTTCTGGTTTCAACAAATCTGCTGGGCGAACATCGATCACCTCTTCGTTTCCGATCGCCTGATGTTGTAACGCCGCATCTACCGGTGCCGGTGATTTACCGTAGCGACCTTGCAGATAGAGTTTTACTTCATTGGTGATAGTTTTGTAACGTTCACCGGCTAATACGTTGAATACCGCCTGAGTACCCACGATCTGAGAAGTTGGTGTCACCAGAGGTGGGTAGCCCAGATCTTTACGTACTTTCGGGATCTCATTAAATACTTCGTTAATGCGATGCAGCGCGCCTTGTTCTTTCAACTGGTTTGCCAGATTGGAAACCATACCGCCCGGCACCTGATTGACCTGAACGCGGGTATCCACGCCAGTGAAATCGCTTTCGTACTGGTGATATTTTTTACGTACTGCATGGAAATACATACCGATTTCTTGCAGTAATTCCAGATCTAAACCGGTGTCGTATTCAGTGCCGCGCAGTGCCGCCACCATTGATTCTGTCGCCGGGTGACTGGTGCCCCAAGCCATGCTGGAGATAGCAGTGTCGATATTATCTGCACCCGCTTCGATCGCTTTCAGCTGACACATAGTGGCAACGCCAGCCGTGTCGTGGGAGTGCACGAAAATTGGCAGCGATACCGCAGCTTTCAACGCTTTCACTAATTCGCCGGTGGCAAACGGTGTTAACAAGCCGGCCATATCTTTGATGGCGATAGAATCAACGCCTAAAGCGACTAATTCGTGTGCCTGTGCCACAAACGCTTCAGTGGTATGCACTGGGCTAGTGGTGTAGCAGATAGTGCCTTGCGCGTGCTTACCGACTTTTTTAACTGCTTTGATCGCAGTAGCCAGATTACGCACATCATTCATGGCGTCAAAAACCCGGAACACATCAATGCCATTTTCAGCAGCTTTAGCCACAAACGCTTCGACCACGTCATCGCTGTAATGGCGATAACCCAGCAGATTCTGACCACGCAACAGCATTTGCAGACGGGTGTTTGGCAGAGCTTTACGCAGTTGGCGCAGACGTTCCCACGGATCTTCTTTCAGAAAACGCACGCAGGCATCGAACGTCGCGCCACCCCAGACTTCCAGTGACCAGTAGCCAACTTGATCGAGCTTGCTACAGATTGGCAGCATGTCTTCGGTGCGCATGCGGGTAGCCAGCAATGACTGGTGGGCATCACGCAGGATGGTATCTGTAACCGTAATTTTTTTACTCATTCTCTACTCTTCCTCTTCCGGTTAACGGCCTGTCGACCGGTGTGAAATTGTTATAATCCAGCGTATGCCGCGATCGCTGTTGCGATAGCCAGAGCCAACTGTTCCGGTCTGCGTTTTTCTGAATACTCCAGCAATTCCGGATGGTCTTCCACAAAGCTGGTATTAAAACGTCCGGTTCTGAATTCAGGGTTACGCAGAATTTCCTGATAATACGGCGTTGTGGTTTTGACACCATGTAAGCGCATATCGTCCAGTGCGCGTAATCCGCGGGCTAAAGCTTCTTCCCAAGTCAGTGCCCAAACCACCAGTTTCAGACACATCGAATCATAATGCGGTGGGATCACATAACCGGTATAGATGGCGGTATCAGTACGAACACCGGGGCCGCCGGGTGCGTAATAGCGCGTGATCTTGCCGAAAGAAGGGAAGAAATTGTTTTTCGGATCTTCGGCATTAATACGGAATTGCAACGCAAAACCATGATATTGAATATCTTCTTGCTTGATGGATAACGGCAGGCCGGAAGCAATACGGATCTGTTCCCGAACGATGTCGATACCGGTGATTTCTTCGGTGATGGTATGTTCTACCTGCACACGCGTGTTCATTTCCATGAAATAAACTTCGTCGTCAGCCAGCAGGAATTCGACTGTCCCGGCATTTTCATAACCCACCGCTTTCGCGGCACGTACCGAAAGTTCACCGATATAAGCGCGTTGCTCCGGCGTCAGCTGCGGGCTTGGCGCGATTTCAATCAGTTTCTGGTTACGACGCTGGATCGAACAGTCACGTTCAAACAGGTGCACGGTGTTACCAAAGCTGTCGGCCAGAATTTGTGCTTCGATATGTTTAGGATTAACGATACATTTTTCCAAAAACACTTCTGCAGAACCGAAGGCTTTAGTCGCTTCAGAAATAACACGCGGGTAAGCCTGCTCCAGCTCTTCCTGAGAGTTACAGCGACGAATACCACGACCACCGCCACCCGAGGTTGCTTTCAGCATCACTGGGTAACCGATACGCGCTGCTTCACGAATGGCTTCTGCCAGATCAGCCAGATTACCTTCCGTGCCCGGTGTGCAGGGAACACCTGCAGCAATCATACTGCGACGCGCTTCGGTCTTATCGCCCATACGGCGGATCACTTCGGCGCTTGGGCCGATGAATTTGATGCCGTGTTGCTCGCAAAGCTCAGAAAAATGAGCATTTTCTGACAGGAAGCCGTAACCAGGGTGCAGTGCATCACAACCAGTCTCTACTGCCAGACTAACCAGACGCTGAGGGTTGAGATAACCGGATAGTGGATCTTGTCCAAGGCTATAAGATTCGTCAGCACGTTTCACATGCAGTGCGTGACGGTCTGCATCGGAATAAACAGCAACCGAGCGGATCCCCATTTCGGCACAAGCACGCACGATTCGAACGGCGATTTCACCCCGATTGGCAATCAGAATTTTTTTTATCACGAAGAACTACCTCCTTGCTGTTCACAGGTGAATGATCCTTAAACATTTATAACCCTACTTTGTATCTAGAATTAATTAAAATTAATCTTTATTGTATTTACTATAAGTAAATACTTATTAGCGGAAGCAGGAACATGCGCAATTCTTTAATGCGGATCACATTACGGCAGTTACAAGTATTTCGTGCTGTTTGCGAAACGCTTTCATATAGTCGGGCAGCAGAATCTATGGCGCTAACGCAGCCAGCGGTTAGTTTACAAATGCGTCAGTTAGAGGAACTAATTGATCAACCACTATTTGAGTATGTTGGTAAGAAGCTTTATATCACCGATGCAGCAAGTAGCCTTTTAAATGCATCTAATGACATCTTCCAGCGATTAGATGAGTTAGACATGCAATTATCCGATTTGCGTGGGTCGTTAAAAGGGCAACTCCGTTTATCTGCTGAGTCGAGTGCAAAATATCTTTCGCCACATTTACTGGCTGCGTTTCAACGTCGGCATCCCGATGTCAGCCCATTATTGAGGGTTGTCAACCGGGCGCAAATTCTGCATCGGCTGAGTGAGAATAAAGATGACCTCGTGATCATGTCATTAGTGCCAGAAGATATGGCCGTAGAATTCATGCCGTTTCTGAATAACCCGATCATTGCCGTTGCCCCGGTTGAACATCCGGTATGTCAGATAGACAATCTCACGTTAAAAGAGTTACAGGAATGGACGCTGCTGATCCGCGAACCGGGTTCGGGTACGCGCAAAGCGTGTGAAGAGTTTTTTCAGCAAAAACGGGTACATTTTTCCAAAACACTGGAACTTAACTCGCAAGAAGCACAGCGTGAAGGCGTGGTCGCAGGGTTGGGGTTGGCTTTTTTACCGAGGCATGCTGTGCATCTTGAATTAAAGGCGGGTGTATTGCGAGAGTTACCGGTTAAGGAATTACCGCTTTATCGTAGCTGGTGTTTAGTGCATGCCCGTGGCAAGCGATTATCACCAGTGGCACAGGCATTTGTCGATTTTATTCGTGAAGAACGTTCGGTGATTAGCGCTATTGCGAAGCGATTTGAGGTGACAGGATAAATTGAAAATAGAATGAGGTTTAATCGTAGCCATTGCGATTATTCCTCAGTCTCAGTCTCAGTCTCAGTCTTTATCTAGATCGCCAGTTTGTCTTTCAAACAAATAGTTTTAAGCACGGCAAACTGATGTTCATGTTCTTTTTTGACGTCATTGAAACGGCTAAGAATCTCTATTGTTGCCGGGGAAAGCATGGCTTGCTGTTCTGCGGATAATGACTTTGTGTAATGCAACGCAATTGCATCATCTTGCGGCTTGGGTGTGCCAGTCGCGATCAGATAAAACACTTTATGCCGGTTGGAATAAGATTCGTGATCGAAGAGATAAATAGCGGCATGCGCTTGTAAGGTTGTTTCTTCCCTTAATTCACGGATGGCAGCTTCGAGGCGTGATTCGCCGCGGTTTGCTTGTCCGCCCGGCAATAATAGAAGGCCACCGCTGGTTTCAGCCAACAGAATACCGTCATCACATTCAACAATACAGGTCGCGCGGCGTGGTTTGAAACGTATATTCATAATCATTCCCTGAAAGTAGCTAATGCGTTCGATTAGATTCTGTTTCCTGCGTTAATGATAGTTTTTAACACAGAAAAAGGTATTAATTCTTCCTGCGGTTTGCGCATTAAAATCGTTGTTTTTACTTCTGAATCTAATCTGGTCTACGCTTAGATCAATGCCAGATCGGGTGAGTTATGTCGTTTCCCCCTGAAGCCAACCAATCGCATTGGGATAACTTATGTTTATTGCCAATCTCTCCATTGCTGAAGCACTTGATAGCCTTAAAACGACAGAACAAGGATTAACCGATGCTGAGGCACAACGGCGGTTGCGCGAGTTTGGTTATAACCGTCTGGAAGTCGTTAAGCAAAAATCGATCTTGCTGCGTTTTCTCGGTGAATTTACGCATTTCTTTGCGCTCATTTTATGGATCGCGGCCGGGTTAGCTTTTTTTGCAGAAACCCAAGTTCCACACGAAGGAATGCTTACACTGGGGATCGCCATTCTTGGCGTCATTCTGATCAACGGGATATTTTCATTCTGGCAAGAGTATCGCGCGGAACGAGCTATTTCGGCATTAACCAAGTTATTACCGCAACAAGCGCTTGTGCTTCGTGATGGTCAATTACAACCGATATTAGCGGAAATGCTGGTGCCGGGTGACTGCATCGTGTTAGAGGAAGGCGATAATGTACCGGCCGATTGTCGATTGATTTATGCAGCTGGTGTACGGGTTAATATATCGACGGTAACGGGTGAGTCACTACCGATGGCGCGAACCGCGGAAGCAGTGACAGATTCTATCGCATTGAACGCTAAAAACTTGTTGTTGGCCGGCACATCAGTAGTGTCGGGGCAGTGCCGGGCGGTCATTTTTGCAACCGGGCGGCACACTGAATTTGGCCAGATAGCCCATCTGACACAAACAGAGAAAGGCGGCATCTCTCATTTACAGTTAGAAATTGCCCGCCTGTCAAAATTGGTTGCCGGATTTGCCGCAACATTAGGCATCATTTTCTTTGGTATTGGCACTCTTTTAGGTTTGCCTTTCTGGGATAACCTGATGTTTGCAATCGGTATTATTGTGGCGAATGTACCGGAAGGGTTATTGCCAACCGTGACACTCAGTCTGGCGATGGCAACACAACGCATGGCAAAACGACATGCGCTGGTGCGTCATTTAACGGCGGTGGAAACGCTGGGTTCTACCACGGTGATCTGTTCTGATAAAACCGGCACATTAACGCAAAACAAAATGACCGCCACCAAAATTTATCGGCATGACCAGTTAAATGAAATTGCCGATCACGCGGCATATGCGAGTGACATTCGACTGATTCAAAATGCGCAATATTGTCATAATCTGAAAAAGAGTTTTCACGAAAACCAACCTATTTGGTTGGGTGATCCGATGGAGATAGCGCTCGCTGATTTTGGGAGACAGAGCCATGATTTTGGTGATATTCCAATAAATTCCGAGATCGTTTTTGATAGTGATCGTAAACGGATGTCGGTGGTGATCGAACATGCCGGAGAACGTTGGTTATATTGTAAAGGGGCACCAGAGACAGTGTTACCACTGTGTAAGCATGCAGTGAGTTCAGTGGGAAATAGTAATCAACTCATTCCGATTGATCATGCTGTGCAACGGCAGATCACGACAGCACAAAATACCATGGCAAACGATGGTTTGCGTGTGTTGGCTTTTGCTTACCGCCGCTTAGACGCAGAGCAACTTCCAGAAGAACATGATTTGATCTTTTCTGCACTGATTGGTTTGCATGATCCGCCACGCCCTGAGGTGAAAGAGGCGATGGCGCGTTGTCATTCTGCTGGGATCAAAGTCATTATGGTCACAGGGGATCATCCACATACAGCGGTGGCCATTGCGCGTGAAATAGGCATGGTAACAACGGCTAATCCGGTGGTTTTAGAGGGCCAAGTGTTACGTAAAATGAGCGCTGCCCATTTACATCTGGTTCTGGATAGCCCGGAAATCATTTTTGCACGGGTGACGGCAGAGCAGAAAATGCATGTCGTAAAAGCCCTGAAACGTAAGAATGAAATTGTCGCAGTCACCGGTGATGGCGTGAACGATGCGCCGGCACTAAAAATTGCTGATATTGGTATTGCGATGGGGGTGTCAGGTACAGATGTCGCCAAAGAGGCGTCAGATATTATTTTGCTCGACGATAACTTTGCCAGCATAGTGAATGCGATCGAAGAGGGGCGTACCGTTTTTGAAAATATCCGCAAATTTCTGACGTATATCCTGACATCTAATATTCCCGAATTACTGCCTTATATTGCTTTTGTCATCTTCAAGATCCCGTTACCGTTGACCATTATCCAAATTCTGGCGGTCGATCTGGGCACCGATATGTTGCCTGCATTAGCGCTCGGTGCGGAATCTTCCGATAAAAAACTGATGCAGCAGCCACCTCGTCCGGCGAAAGAGCGATTGTTGTCCTGGCCGTTATTAATTCGGGCATATTTATGGTTGGGGATGTTAGAAGCGTTGGCTTCCTTGACTGTCTTCTTTTTTGTGTTGCATCAATCAGGCTGGGAATATGGCAATTTATTGAGTAAAACAGATCTGTTTTATCAGCAGGCTACCACCGCTTGTCTTGCTGCCATCGTAATGGCGCAGATCATGAATGTGTTTGTGTGCCGGCACCCGAAGATGTCGGTGTTCCAACTTAAAATCAGCGGCAACCCATTACTGTGGCTCGGGATCGCCGTTGAAACTATTCTGATCCTGCTGGTGGTTTATACCCCGTGGGGGAATGCGTTATTTGGTACGCAACCGCTGGGGTTATCAGTCTGGGGCTTGATGATTGTTTTAGCACTGTGTTTTGGGGGGATGGAAGAATTGCGAAAGCTAGTTGTGCGTAGGATGTAAAAATCCCGAGCACTTTCTCCGGTGGCAAAGCGTAAAACATCGAGTAATAGTCAATAGAGCAGTATATTTTCAACATAGTAGTAGAAATAGACTGAAATCATTGCACATGGTTGGATGATATCGGTTACATTTCTATAACAATTAATAGCTGTGCCTTCATATGGATATTCTTCATCTCGATATAAAGAGCATGTTGCTGATGTGCGTATTCATCGGCGTACTCATTTCTGGTGGATTAGCGGCATTACTCCGTGATCGTTATGTATGCCCTGGTATGCCTTTTTGGGTCGGTGGTTTTTTTGTTTTTACACTTGGCGTTTTCTTCGCCGTAGGTCGTGCGTTTACACCGTTATGGGTCAGTGTATTTTTCGGTAATTTGTTCAGTCTTCTGGGCGCCAATTTATTATGGCTGGGATTACTCAAATATAATAAGAAAATCAAACGATACCATTTTGCCATCATGGGATTATCGCTTCTCACCGCTATCTTGTTATTGTGCATGCTGAATTCTGGCGTGCCTGAAAAAAATAGGGCTGAACTCGTTTCCATTGTATTTAATGTACAAAGTTTGCTGTGTATCCGCGAAGCGCTACGCGATAGACAACAATATGAGTCAGGCCGATTGATGTTTGCCTTCACTTGCGCGTTAGTCACTATCGGCTCATGTCTGCGTTTTCTGACCTATCAAATGGATCCGGTGTATGCTTTGCTGAATACGAATGTCAGTAATTTATTGCTGATTTTTAACGCAATAATTGTGTTTTTAGGTTTAAGCTTCAGCATCATGTTGATTACCTCTCAATGGTTGCAACAAAAGCTGGCAGAGTTTGCTGCTTATGATGCGTTAACCGGTGTTTATAACCGTTATGGCCTCAGTGAGCAGACTGCCGTGTTGTTTGGATCGAAAAATAAAGCGGCATTCAGCAACTGTAGTGTCGCAATGATTGATATCGATTTTTTCAAAAAAACGAATGATAGCTATGGGCATTTTGTCGGTGATTTGGTGTTAAAAGCAGTAGCTGCAACATTGCGTCAAAATATTCGGCATCAAGATATTTTGGCACGTTATGGCGGCGAAGAATTTATTGTTGTTTTAGCTGATACCAATAAAACAGCCGCGCTGGCTTGGGCTGAACGAGTCAGAGAGCTGGTATCTATGGAACCTGTATTAGTTAATCAGCACGCAATTACAATCACGCTAAGTATTGGTTTGGTTGATCTGTCGAAAGAAAAGCATGTTTCCTTAGATGATGCTATTCGCGAGGCAGACATTGCGTTATATCAAGCCAAAGAACGCGGCAGAAATCGGGTTTGTTGGTTCGACAACGCCGCCTCGTTTATAATGTATACCGCGAATTACAGTGGCGGAGTGACTTCCAGTAACTGACCGTTGACGTTCCGGCGATAATGCCTGATATCTGTAAGACTGATCAGCAACTGATAGTGCTGACAGGGTGGCTTCAGATGTAAGAATGGCAATGGTCGTTATACTCATCGGCTTTGAAAATACAGTTCAAATGCCGAGGGGAAAAACAATGCCAGCGATTGCGAAAGTAGGGGATATGCACGCGTGCCCGCAACAAGGCCACAGTGTTAATTCGATTGTGAGTGGCTCATCAGATGTATTCATTAATGGCATGCCAGCCGCCACCGTTGGTTCTGGGACGGGGTGTGGCGCTTCGATCGCGGTAGGCAGTGGCACCGTAACGATAAATGGCAAACCCGCCGCCGTGTTAGGTTCTGCCACCACGCATGGCGGCGTTATTGTTTCCGGCTCGGGAAATGTGTTAATTGGTTAAAGCTATCCAGGCTCCTGCTGTTGCATGATATGGGTACACGGCAGTGTATTGTTAATGAAATAAGTATTTAGCTCTCAATGAGCTGCTCTCTTTTGTGGAGCAGGAACACAGTTTTACAAAAGCGGCTTTAATGTTATCCGTTTAATATTCGGCCTAAAATCCTGCTGGCATCATTAGCTTCATTTTTTTCAATCATGGAACCTAATAACGTAATCAGGTCGGTCAACTGTCGGGGTTGGAAACCAATATTTAACGCTATTTGCAGATGACGGCTTAACTGCATGTTCAGGCCCTTTAAACTGGCTAATGCTGCAATTGTTACAATCTCTCGGGACTGAAAATCAAGATTGTCCCGACTCCAAATATCTGCAAAAAGATGTTCTTTTATGAAGGTATCAATCGTGGGTATAAATGATAATGCAGGCCCTGTTTCCAGCGCACCAAGCAGTGCCATTTGCATTTCACAGCCCAATTCTAATTTGCTTTTCTGATCTCGTCGCGGGCTGGGTTCTTTGCCTATTTCATCAATAATGCCACTAGATTGTCGAGATGCTAATACGCAGATAAAGGTGTTAATGGCATTAATACTGCGCGGAAACCCAACATAGGCGTACAGTTGGATGAGAATTTCTTTTATTTCATTAATCGTTAATTTCGCATCAAGCCCTGCGCTCAGGCTTTTTTCCAGATTATCTAAATCACCTTGTGCTGCTAATGCCGCTATCGTAGCGATACTTTGTTGTTTATTACTAATCGATAAATTAGCCATAATTTACTGCTTACTACGAGGAGTATAAGTCGTGTGCAATAACGCATGCGCTTTGTGACCGCAGGGCCCGTCTTTTAGAAACTCGTGGTAGATCTGCAGCAGTTGTGGATTTTCATGTGATTTTCGGATCGCGTAGCTGGCATCCTCGCTGTAAATTGCTTTAGCTCGCTTAGCTCGGATTTCCGGGCTGGTTGGGATAGGTTGCCCGCCACCACCGAGACAACCGCCGGGGCAGGCCATCATTTCTATAAAATGGCAGGTGTTGAAAAGGCCGCCAATTTTAATATCTTCCATAACTTTGCGAATATTGATCGTGCCATGCGCAACCGCTACCCGCAGCGTAATGCCTTTTAGCCATTCAAAATCAGAGAATAGATGCCGGAGTAATTCCGGAACAGGCCCGACTTCGGTGATGGGTATTTCAAGCAATCGAATGCCTTCAAATCCCCGAACCGGAACGATATCGGCATGCGCGTAAAAGTCCTCAACCTTTTTACTGGTCACCAATTCAATCACGGTGCGTAAGGCCGCTTCCATCACGCCACCTGTAGCGCCAAAAATGACGCCAGACCCGGTTGGTGTTTCAAAAGGGTCATCAAATGCCGATTTAGGTAGTTTGGGCAGATCGAGACCTGATTCGCGCATCATTTTCGCTAGTTCCCGGGTGGTAAGTGCAAAATCCACATCCTGAAAACCAGAGGCTTTCATCTCAGGGCGATTACATTCAAATTTCTTCGCTGTACAGGGCATCAGTGCTACTGAAACGATGTTCTTGGGATCAATCCCTTTTTTTTCTGCGTAATAGGTTTTGATGATGGTGCCAAACATCTGTTGCGGACTTTTTGCTGTCGACAATAAATCGAGCATGTCAGGATAAAAGTATTCGATGTATTTAATCCAACCGGGTGAGCAGCTGGTCAGTAGCGGCAAATTTGCCTTAGGATTCTTGTAAGCCAGTGCCTGCTGCAGACGAAGAAGCAGTTCTGTTCCTTCCTCAAGAATTGTCAGATCGGCAGAAAAATTAGTATCAAACACCGCATCAAACCCCATACGTTTGATCGCGGTATTCATTTCAAACGTGAGTGGAGTGCCGGGTTCTAAGCCAAAACATTCACCAATAGCCGCTCTGGGAGCTGGCGCAGTTTGGATCACCACATGCTTGGTCGGATCATCCAGTAACGCCCAGACTTCATCAGTTTGATCGACTTCAGTCAGTGCCCCGGTTGGGCAGCGAATAATGCATTGGCCGCATTCAATGCACGCAGACAGCGCGAGTGGTTTGTCAGCGAAAGTGGCGATCCGGGATTGATCTCCGCGCCCTGAGATCGTGAGGCAACCTACGTTTTGCAATTCGTTACAGGCGCGCATACAACGACGGCAAAGTATGCATTTGTTCATGTCGAACACTAAAGAGCCTGAATGATCGATAGAGTACTTTTGTGATTCGGTGTGGTTAAAGCGAAACATGTCTATGCCATACGCCGCTGCTAAGCACTGTAACTCACAGTTATTATTGCGTTTACAGGTATAACACTGGCCATAATGGTCAGTTAATAACAGATCAATAATATGGCGTCGGGCGGTACGGATAGCCGTACTCGTCGTCGTGATTTTCAGTGGTTTGGTGATCGGATAAGTACAGGCGATCTGCAAATCTGGTTGGCCATCTATTTCGATCATGCACAGTCGACAGGCCCCGATTGGGGTTAGGTCTGGATGATCACATAAGGTGGGAATATGCAGCCCTGCCATTTTAGCGGCTGCCAGTATCGTTGTTCCTGATGGCACTATGATTTCAATAGCGTCGATCGTAATAGCAATGAGCTGAACCTGCGGTTTTTCGGCCGCTGCATCACTATTTTTATCAATCGAAGCACCAGCAGCTTCAGTAGAGGTAGACATTTATGTGCTCCTTGCTGCGTGCTGAGCGATATGAACGCCGTCGTCGATTATTTCTGCAGATAAATGGGCCTCAATTTCGCTGTGGAAATATTCATTGATCGCCAGCAATATTTTCGGGCTGGATTGACCAAGGCCACATCGCGATGTCAGTTGAATTGTTTTACCGAGGCTAAGCAATTCATCCCAATAGCGACGTGAACATTGCCCATTTAGCAAAGCTCTGACACCGTTAAACAACACCACATTGCCGTCACGACATGGTGTGCATTGCCCGCACGACTCATCGACAAAAAATGCCAGATAGTTTTCTGCTACTTCAATAAGATCTCGAGCGAAGCTATAAATAATGACGGAACTGCCAGGGCCAAGATCTTCGTAAGCTAATTGACGGCTAAAGGCTGTGTAGGGTACTAATCTTCCAGAATAACCACCGATCTGAACGGCTTTGGCATTTTCTCCACCCACAAGAGCTAACAGCTCTGAAACACTAGCACCCCAAGGTAATTCGTACAGGCCTGGACGCGAACAATCACCAGAGATGCTGAACAGTTTAAAACCTTTAGAATGCTGGGTTCCTATACCGGAAAACCATGTTGCACCTTGTTCAAAAATAACGCTGGCTGTTGCCAGAGTTTCGACATTGTTTAATGCCGTTGGCTGGTTGTGGAGGCCAATTTCGACGGGATAGGGCGGGCGGTTACGAGGTTCGCCCCGATTCCCCTCTAATGATTCTATTAGCGCGGTTTCTTCACCACAGATATACGCGCCAGCGCCCATCTGGATACGGATATCGAAATCAAAATTATTTTTACCCAGAATATTTTGACCTAATAATCCGTTCTCATAGCGGTTTTGTAATATTTGCTGCAGGTGAGGTTGAAGATAAGCATATTCGGCGCGCAGATAGATAATTCCATGTTGGGCACCGATAGCGTAGGCCGCTATAGTCATACCTTCAAAGACCAAGTCGGCGAATTTAGTAAGAATGACGCGATCTTTGAAGGTGCCGGGTTCTCCCTCGTCAGCATTACAAATGACATATTTCATGTCGCCTTTAGCGTCAGCTGCCAACTGCCATTTCAGCCCGGTTGGAAAACCAGCACCGCCTCGGCCACATAAGCCGGCACTGGTTAATTCCTCGATTACTTGCTTAGGCGTCATGCCCAGCGCATTTTTTATCCCTGCGTTGGCGTGATGATGTGCATAGGTGAGAGCATTAGTTACTGTTGGTGTAATATCGCTGGCGATGGTTCGATGCGTTTCCGTCGCCTCGATACATTCTTGGATAATTTGTTGAATTTTGTTTGGCGTCAGATTGGAAAATACTGCCTCGTTGATCATCATGGCGGGAGCTTGATCATCCATGCCAAGACAACTGATCCATTGCAATGAAAACATATCATCCGCAGTCGTTTCGCCAAATTTGATAGCAAGTAATTCTTCTAGCTGTTTGGCAACGAGTTTTGCTCCTGTCATCATTGCATTGATATCACGGCTGAGGCGGATAATGAATTTACCTTGCGGTTTGGTATTCAGAAAATGGTAGAAAGTAGCGATGCTATATACCTTTGACGCGGGAATGCCCAATAAATCACTTACACAGTACATCGCGAATTCGGAGAGATAACCATATTCTGTTTGAATCGCCAAAAGTATAGAGAGTAACGCGGAACGCTCGTTGGTGTGCTTTTCCACTAGCGCTGAGACATACGCCTGTACTTTTGCCTGTTCAGTTAACAACATATCTTTGCTTCCTCCATTTCTGTACCTAAATTTATTGGGCTACCGGCACAGGTGGCTGTGTTATATGTCCAGAATTACAACTCGGTTGTTATTTGCGCCATTACATTGATCATAGCTAGTTTGAATATGGGGAGTGTTGGAATGTAAATTTAATTTACAGATCGAGGTAAGTTTGCCTTCTACAGGGATAATTAATGAAAAAATTATTATCTTAAATATATATTCCTTACTTAAATCGCTTATACCTTTGTCAGTGATCTCGCTATGTCTGATGATTTTCACATTCACGGCCCGCATGACCATGAGTTAGAACTCGTCAGTCATCGCAACAATTTGTTCATTTGCGAATCAAATTGCTGTCATGACGGCTATTTAGCCACTATTAGTGCTATCTATTTTTATGGGATAAACACGTGTGCCCGCAACGAGGTCACGGTGTTAATTCGATTGTCAGCGATTCATCAGATGTATTAATCAATGGCATGCCAGCCGCAGTATTAGGTTCTGCCACCACGCATGGTTGCATTATTGTTTCCGGCTCGGGGAATGACTGGCTAGGGTGTAAAACAGCTTGCGGTTAATGTCAGAAAATGACTCATACCCTGCATGACCGTGATATTTGCTTGCTCCATGGCACTCAACGCAGAAAGTGCGCCGTCATAATCGCCATTATGATAACGGGTTACGGCCTTTCTGGCGTTGTCATGCACGGCTTGATGCGGTGTTTCCATGTCACGATAACCCGATGATTTAGAGAAACTCACTTTACCTTCGCCAGTGTAATACCACTGACCGAGTCGGCATTCGGTGTAGTCAGGAAGCTGCTCCGCAGTCAGGCTGGATAGGCCCATTAATACTTTATAAACCTCTAACTTCAGGCTGAGCTCTTCCATATTGGCTAATTCAGCATTGGAAAGCAGTGAGGCTCCAGTAATTGATTTCTCTAAATGTTGAGACAGTTCCATCAGTTGCAACATGCCATTCGTTGCCGAAAGGCTATCGGTGCTGTAACGACGAGCATTGATGGCACCTTGTTCCATCGTGTTTTTGGCCTGCTGCGTATCAAGCTGGATCTCGTTCACCAGCCCGGCAATTTCTGTTGTGGCTTTGCTGGTGCGTTCCGCCAGATTACGAACTTCGTCTGCAACTACAGCAAACCCGCGGCCTTGTTCACCTGCGCGGGCTGCCTCAATTGCTGCATTTAATGCTAACAAATTGGTTTGGTCGGCAATGCCTTTGATCAATTGAACAATGCCATTGATTTGACTCGCACGCTCATGCAACGAGGCTACGTTTTCTGAAGCTGCTGTAATTTGTTCAAACATCGTGTGCAGGTTATTAGCCATTTGTTGGAACGCGAGACGATTGGTTTCTGATTCACGAGAGGATGAAGTAGCTGCTATTTTTTGTTGATTCAGTAGCACGGTCAGACCCGAAAAAGAGTCGCCGAGCCCGTGTAGTGATTGGCCAAAATTAGCAAGATTGGCAAACATGCCAAGAAAGAAACGCTCTCTGGATTGTGCACTCGTTATCTGCTGCTGAATTTGCTGATTTTCTTCGCATGTTTTCTCATGTTTGGCTCGCAACTGGTCAAGCTCAATATTTAAAGCCAGATTTTCAGCAGATAAAATCTGACATTGTTGTTTCAGTTTTAAGCCAAACATAAGTTACCTCGAAAAAGTCAGTTTTGAGGAACATCCGTGTTCCTGATTGAGCCATGAGCTACCGAATATTGCTCGTTAGTTCACGCCACCAGAACCGAAGGCTTCGGCAAAAATGCGTTCATTGGTCACACCATTTCGTTGTAGCTCGCTGAGATAATGGCGCATGAAAGGCGCTGGCCCGCAAAGGTAGTATTCTGCATCAGCCAGTTCCGGCGATAGCAGATGATCAATTGCCAAAGGTGCAGCCCCGATCCGACTATCTTGTTCTGTACGCTGATCGTAGAAAAAGCTGGCTTCAACATTGGTTTGTGCAGCAGCAAGTTGTTCGACATGCGATTTAAAGGCATGTACGGCATTGTTACGGCAGGTATGAATAAAATGAACTTTTCGTGATGATTGGGTGGCGACCAGATGATTTAAGATCGACACCATCGGCGTAATACCGACACCGCCGCTGAGTAAAACCACTGGGGTCTGAACGGTTTCATTCAGGAAGAAATCACCCAATGGCATCGAAATATCCAGAATGGCATTTTCAGCAAACTGATCATGTAGCAAGTTGGAAACCTGACCGTCTGGTTTTTCTGCATAGGCAGCCACGGCCACGGCCATCGCCACCTCATTGGTTTTTAATACTGGAACAGTGGCTTTAACTAATGTTTTTTGTTGTTCGTTCATAAAGTCTCTATGACCAAAACACACGATTACCAAAATTCAGGGGGATACGCTGGTATCCCCGGCATAATGGGTGGCTGGTTATGCTTGTGCGGTCGCGTTTGCAAACAGAATGTTATTTTCCAGATGGATATGCTGCATCAGGTCTTCACGTAATTGTGTCAGGCCGGTATACAGTGCACGCCATGTCACACAAGCGCCTGCTGGTGGCGTAATGTCATTGGTCAGACGCATCAGTTCGTCTAAGCCTTCACCGTGTTGCTCATGCTCAAAACGCATCATGGCAATCGGGCCTTGCGCCGGGTTGTTAAAACCTTCTTTCAGCATAGGGAACAGGATCTGCTCTTCTTTCTGCATGTGGCTTTCGAGTTCCTGCAGCATATTGGCCAGATGAGCTCCCAGACCTAACGGGCAGCCTGGTTTATCCGCGTGGACATGTTCAACACGACGTGACAAGCGGACCAACTCCGGTAATTGAATACGATGCAGGGCATGGAAACGTTCGAGAATAAAATCAATCAGCGCAGACGGTGTCGCAGTACGCCAGTCAGTTTCGTCGCTCGGTAACTGCTGTACTTGTTCCAATTCAGCCACAACTAGCGTGGCGTCAAGATTACGGTGAGCGATGGCGTCTTGTAACGGTTGTTGGCCGCCGCAGCAAAAATCTAATTTGAATTTGTGGAATACACGGGTCGCACCAGGAATTTCACAAGCGATGCTGGCGATAGTTTGTTCGAGTAAGGCCATGGTGGCTCTCCTTGGTTGATAATCTGGTAGTTTGATTTCTATCAAACTCATTTCATCTATCGTATTGCACGAGCCATGCCGATATTTAATGCATTGAAAAATATAGATATTTAATTTTTATGGTCTTTTTAACCACAGCCTGATAGGGTTAAATAAACCATTTAGGGTAATAATTACCATGTTTGATGCGTCACTGTTACTTGATCTCACTACTGAGCTACCGCGATCGGTGCGGCAGGAACGGCTGGTTTCTGCGATTCGGGTTTATTTTGGTTGTGGCGCGGTCGGTTTACTGAAATTAGATGGCGATTGCCTCTGCCCGGTGGCGGTGGATGGTTTGGCGCATGAAACGTTGGGTCGTCGTTTTGTCGTGGCACAGCATCCTCGTTTGGCGGCTATTTTATCCAGTCGCTCAACAGTGCGATTTGAACCGGGAAGCCCGTTACCTGATCCGTATGATGGCTTACTGGATTCACAACGTGGGCTGCCATTACCCGTACACGATTGCATGGGGATCAGCCTGTATCTGGAAGGGCAATTGTGGGGCGCATTAACACTGGATGCTTTTGAAGGCACCGTGTTTGACGGTCAGGCGGCCGATAAATTAACGCACAGCGCTTTTCTGGCCGAAGCCGTGGTACGCATGAGTCGTTTGGAAGAAGAGATCCGGGCGCTGCGTGCGGGCAGTCGGGTATCAGAAACGTTATTGCTGGATGAACAGAATGCCGGTGATGGTGAGATCATCGGGCAAAGTGCGGTTTTGTTGAAGTTATTGCATGAGCTGGATGTGGTAGCCAATTCCGAATTGCCAGTTTTGTTGCTGGGTGAAACTGGCGTAGGGAAAGAGTTATTTGCCCGTCGGTTACACAGTAAATCGCCGCGACACAATGCACCGCTGATCCATGTCAATTGTGCAGCGTTACCGGAATCACTAGCGGAAAGTGAGCTGTTTGGCCATGTCAAAGGGGCCTTTTCAGGTGCCATGAGCGATCGCCCTGGCCGGTTTGAAGCGGCTAATGGCGGAACGCTGTTTCTCGATGAAGTTGGTGAATTACCGCTGATGGTGCAGGCTAAATTGCTGCGCACGTTACAAAACGGCGAGATCCAACGGCTCGGTGCGGATCAGCCGAGAAAAGTCGATGTGCGCATCATTGCGGCGACCAATCGTCAGCTGCATGAACAGGTAAGAGATGGGCAATTTCGGGCTGATTTGTATCATCGTTTGTCGGTTTATCCGGTGCCGATCCCGCCGCTACGGGAACGCGGTAGCGATGTGTTATTACTAGCAGGGAATTTTCTGGAGCTCAACCGCGCCCGTCTTGGTTTTCGTAGCCTGCGATTATCACCGGCAGCCGAACAGGCTTTGTGCAGTTATGACTGGCCGGGCAATGTGCGTGAACTGGAACATGTGATCAGTCGGGCCGCTTTGCGGGCAGTCAGCCGTGGGGCCGTCAGAACAGAAATTGTCACGCTGGAGCCAGAACATCTGGCGCTGGATGCCACGGTGATCAGCATTGCTAAAACAGAACAGACGTTGCTGCCGCAGGCTGTGGATGATGAACAGGCGGTATCGCTAAAGATCGCCGTAGATGGTTATCAGCGTCAGGTGATCCGTCAGACGCTGGAAGCTTGTCAGGGCAATTGGGCTAATGTGGCGCGTCGGTTAGATCTGGACCCGAGCAATTTACATAAACTGGTGAAGCGGCTTGGGTTGAAATAACGCCACTTGATCGTGTTTAACCATCTTCTTTTCATTTCTCCTCTTTTTATCCTTCCTCAATTTTTTTGATGGCTTACACCTTGTAAGCCATCAGATTGATATCACAGTAAATTTATTTCTATGCCACTTAACGCGCATGGCTAATCAGCCAAAGAGAGTCAAAAAAGTCATTCTTTATAACTTGCATTTAAAATGCACATTAAACTAAGATGCAAACACTGCATATGAGATGCATATTATATCGAGGAAGAGATCATGACTTTGCACGTTAAGAACAATATCTACTGGGTTGGTAAACAAGATTGGGAACTGCGCGAATTTCATGGCAGTGAATATTCCACCCATAAAGGTTCCAGCTATAACAGTTACCTGATCAAAGAAGAGAAGGTGGCGTTAATCGATACAGTGTGGAGCCCGTATGCCGATGAATTTGTGACGAATCTGGCGAATGAAATTCCGTTGGATAAAATCGACTTCATCATTGCCAACCATGCAGAAATTGATCATAGCGGCGCACTGCCAGCGTTACTGGCGAAAATTCCGAACACACCGATTTACTGTACCGCCAATGGTGTGAAATCGCTGAAAGGGCATTTCCACCAAGACTGGAATTTCCAGGTTGTGAAAACTGGTGACACTCTTGATCTGGGGAATGGTAAAAAGCTGGTGTTTGTCGAAGCACCGATGCTGCATTGGCCGGACAGCATGATGACGTATATGACTGACGATGCGGTGTTATTCAGTAATGACGCGTTTGGTCAGCACTATGCTAGCGATCAGCTCTATAACGACTTGGTTGATCAAAATGAACTGCATAATGAATGTATTAAATATTACGCCAACATCCTGACCCCATTCAGCAAATTGGTGACGCAGAAAATTCATGAAGTGCTGTCATTCAATTTGCCACTGGACATGATCTGTACCTCACACGGCATTATCTGGCGCGACAATCCGGCGCAGATAGTCGAACAATATCTGAAATGGGCTGATTCTTATCAGGAAAATCAGATCACGCTGATTTACGACACCATGTGGGAAAGCACCCGCAAGATGTCGGAAGCGATTGCCTCTGGTATTCGTAAAGCAGACCCGACCGTGACAATTAAACAATTCAATCTGGCGAATTCAGACAAGAACGATGTATTGACGCAGGTATTTAAATCGAAAGCGATTTTGATCGGTTCACCTACCATTAATAACGTGATGTTGCCGCAGGTCGCTGCGTTGCTGGAAGAGATCCAGGGTTTACGTTTCACCGGCAAAACTGCCGCTGCATTTGGTAGCCATGGCTGGAACGGTGGTGCGGTAAATCGTATTACTCAGCGTTTGAAAGAGTGCGGTTTTAACACGTTGGAAGGCACCAAAGTAGAGTGGCGTCCGACACAAGAAGCACTACAAGAATGCGAAGCCTACGGCAAAAATCTGGTGGCGAAATTGGGCGGTGTTGCTACTTCAGAGGCTAAACAAACAGCCATCGCAACCGAACTTCCATCTATGGTTTGTCGCACTTGTTCATGGGTTTATGACCCTGCGGAAGGCGAAGTGAACCAAGGCGTTGAAGCGGGAACAGCATGGGAAGATGTGCCTGATAGTTTCCTCTGCCCGGTCTGTTTTATGGGGAAAGATGATTTTGACCCGAAAACTGAAACTGTTGCTAAAGCTGCGTAAAAGGAGACCATCATGGCAGCACATCATCCGGTCGTGATCGTCGGCAGTGGTTATGCCGGTCTGCAACTGGCGCGACAATTTCGCCGTCATGCATCCGCCACGCCATTGGTTATAGTCTGCGCCGATGACGGTGTGGACTACCCGAAACCACAGCTGAGCCACGCAGTCAGTAAACATCAGTCGGCGACAGATCTGATCCGAAAATCGGCGAAAGAAGTCGCATTGGAATTAAAAGCGTTATTGCTGACCGGGCAACAGGTTAAAGGCATTGACCCTGAGCGGCAGGTGATTCAACTGGCGGAGCGGGAATTACCTTATCGGGATCTGGTGTTGGCAGTGGGTGCAGAGGCGTGGGTGCCGCCCATTAGTGGCGATGCGGCTGATGCGATCATCACGCTGAATAGTCTGCAACATTATCAGCAATATCAGGAACAATTGGTGAACGGCCAACGGATCTTGATCGTCGGCAGTGGCCTGATTGGCAGTGAGTTGGCGAATGATTTTCTGCTGGCGGGAAAACAGATCACCTTGTGCGATCCGACAGACCGTTTGTTGTTTTCGCTAACACCTGATTTTGTCAGTGAAAGGCTGCACTCTGTGCTGGCACAAGCCGGTTGTAAATTTGCTTTCAACACGACGTTGGCATCATTAGACCGGCAAAGTGATGGTTTGCTGGCGACATTTAGTGATGGCACATCGATTATGGTTGATAGCGTAGTGTGTGCTGCCGGGTTGCGTCCGCGAATTACGTTGGCGAAAGCCGCCGGGCTGAATACCCATCGTGGTATTGTGGTTGATAAACAGCTGGCAACCAGCGCACCGCATATTTATGCACTAGGTGATTGTGCCGAAATTGATGGGCAATTATTACCTTATCTGCAACCGATCACACTTAGCGCACAGGCGTTAGCGAAAACATTGGCTGGCGAACAGACGCGGGTGCAATGGCCGGTGATGCCAGTTAATGTGAAAACCAGCAGTTATCCGGTACAGCTGGCTGGCGAAGTACGCAGCGATGATTTGATCTGGCAGTTGGATGAAGACGACAATGGTCTGACCGGACAGGCATTCCGGCATGATGCATTGGTTGGTTTTGTCACCAGCGGGCAACATATCACGCGTAGTATGGCGTTGATAAAGCAGTTGGCTGAAAATTAGCCTAAGCTATGTGATATGTTTCGATACAGTTACATTTGAGTTCTGATGCTTTTTATTTCCGTTAGGGTAAGGGGCGTGTATGACAGACTGGGTAAATGGAAGAGTAGATGAGGTCATTCGCTGGAATGACCGACTCTGTTCGATCAAAGTAAAAGCCGATTTGGCCCCGTATATGGCGGGGCAATTTGGCAAATTATCTCTGATCATTGATGGTGAACGGGTAGGTCGTGCCTATTCGTTTGTAAACCCACCGAAAGCGGAATGCCATGAGTTTTATCTGATCAAAATTCCGGAAGGTCGGCTATCGCCACACCTGTTTAATTTACAGCCGGGCGACGAATTGCAAATTTCGCATGAAGCCAGCGGGTTTATGACGTTAGCCGAAGTGCCGGAGGGGCGTGATCTCTGGATGATGGCAACCGGTACAGCCATTGGGCCTTTTCTGTCCATTCTTTCCGAACAACAGGTGTTTCAGCGCTTTCAGAATATCATATTGGTGCATGGTGTACGTGAGCGAGAAGATCTGACCTATCAATCGCTGATCCAATCGTTTAAGACGCAATGGTCACCACGCTTTCGCTATATTCCGATTGTGAGCCGAGAAGAGTGTCCGGATATTTTGCAAGGGCGCATTCCGGCGTTACTGGATAATGGTTTACTGGAAGCATCAGCCAGTTTGGTGATTTCACCAACTTGCACGCAAACCATGTTGTGCGGAAATCCGGCGATGGTGAAAGATACCTTTCATGCCTTAGAGCAAAAAGGGCTGAAAAAGAATCTACGGCGGGAACCGGGGCACATCACCATGGAAAATTACTGGTAAGCCATCAAGCCGTTTTTTGCGTGGGAACGGGAATGGCATCAACGTCGATCTGCAATATCGCAATGATCTGATCGGCGTTGTTCACCAGATCGGATAACGTGAAATCATCCATCGCAGTGAGAAAAGCTTCCATTCCCACTTTTAATGCCTGCGTCAGCCGACAAACCGGCACCAATTTGCAGCCGGGTGAGCCGCAATCCACACCATCCAGATTATTTTCTAAATCCCGGATCACTTGACCGATGCGAATATCACGCGGTAATCGTGCCAGTGTAATACCGCCATTTTTGCCTCGCACAGAACTGAGATAACCCAGACTGACCAACTGCACCACGACCTTCACCATATGGTTGCGCGAGATGTCGTAGTAGTTGCTGATCTCAACCACACTGCTACGGGCACCGGGTGGTAGACAGGCCATAAACATCAGGGCGCGCAAACCATAATCTGTATACGTGGTTAGTTTCATTTCATTAGCTCATCAGAATTTACCCTGAAAATATAACACAACCCCGTTCACTGCTGTGCTGCAGCAACTAAAAATAGATATTTACAATGCATATTTGATGGTCGAATGGCATCAAGTGTTGTTATAGCAGCGTTACTCCAGCCAGCACCAGATAGCGCGAGACTTTTGCGATAGTCACTAACAGCAAAAATGGCAGAAATGGCTCGCGTAATACACCTGCAATGACAGTCAGCGGATCGCCAATAATGGGCACCCAGCTCAATAACAGCGACCACTTGCCATATTTAAGATACCAGCGGCTGGCTTTATCCAGCTGCTCTGGTTTAACGGGAAACCAGCGTCGCTGCTGGAAGTGCTGCAAATATTTACCTAAATACCAGTTCAGTAATGAACCCAGCACATTTCCGACACTGGCAACCGTCAGCAATAACCAGACAGGGTGGTTATCACTCAGTAACAAACCCACCAAGACCGCTTCTGACTGTAAAGGCAAAATAGATGCCGATAGCAGGGCAATGAGAAACAATCCGCCATACACTGACAATTCGATCATTCAGCTGTTAGCCACTGATACATCACATAGGTGTCAACGTAACCATGTTGTTTGTGTCGATAGGCTTTCGGCACGGTGCCGATAATATTAAAACCAGCTTTCTGCCAGAGTTTGACGGCGACGGTATTTGTTGAAACCACCGAGTTGAATTGCATCGCCTGAAAACCGAGCGCTACCGCGCGTTGTTTGGAATGGTCGCATAACTGAGCCGCAATGCCTTGCCCACGAAATTGCGGGTTAACCATATAACCGCAGTTACACACATGATCGCCGGGCCCAGCGGCATTGGCTTTGATGTAATAAGAACCGGCAATTTGTTCATCAACCATAAAAACATAGGTTTCCGTCGGCAGATCAAACCATAGCTGAGCTGCCTGCGCTTCGGTCAGAGAAGACGAAAATGCATAAGTTTCTTCCGCTTCAATAATGCTTTTAAAGGTTGGCCAGAACAGCGGAAATTCTTCACGTACCATGAGTCTGATCGTCATTGCAGGTTCCCGATTGATGGTTAATATTTATTTACATTATGCTGTGCTTTTATTTTCTGTACCACAGTGTTTTGTTACCAAAGCCCAGGATATTATTCGTAAACTTCAATTCTGAAATCTCTATCTTCCAGAGTGGCAGTGATTTTATTTTAGCAATAGGAAATCGCTTGGTGTATAAAGACAGGGCATCTGCGTTATTTTCTTCAGTCAATAGCGAGATAACCCCTTTATATTGAATGCCTTTAATTAATGAAATGTTTTTAGGTTGTCCGTTTACTGTTCCCGCTACAAGGTGATTCTGTAACATTAATTTACTATGCCGACTTTCTATTGATGTCATTAAGTAAAATGCAATATTTTCTTCGTCAAATACATAAAAGCAGTTGGCACACCAGATCTCATCATTGAATGAGCAACATAAAGATAATACATGTTGTTTCTTTAAATAAGTAAAGATGGGTGTTGATGATTCTCGTTCATTAATCATAACTAATCTGCCAATGAGAATTTTATTAATAATATCACACATGATTATTTTAGAAATAAAAAGTGGGTATGTGATTAGTTAAGGGCGGTGTGAATAAGTTAACCTTGTCATGGAATATTTTTTGTAAATAAATTTCATTTTTAGCTAAACTTAATTTTTATTTGGCTTTCAGAGATGAATCGATTGCAGGCCAATATAACGAGGAACAGGAGTTACCATGAAATTAGCCATCATCAGCGGTGGGTCTAAAGGGTTAGGTCATGCGATAGCAGAAAAGCTGCTTGTCGCTGGTTATCAGGTGGTAGAGTTCTCTCGCAGTGCACCACACGCTTATTCCATCAAACTGGATTTTTCCTCGCCGGATCTTATGTTGCCTGCACTGTCGGCAAATCTGGAAACGTTGGCGACAAAACAATGGGATGAGATTCTCGTGGTCAGTAATGCCGCGTCCCTCAGCCCGATAGGGCCAACATCGAAGAAAAATTCGATGGCAGTTTTAGCCAATATTAATATCAATTTCACTAGCGCCATTCTTTTCATGAGTGAAGTAATAAAACATTTCCAATCGCACCCATGTCGGAAAGTCGTGGCGAGTATTTCATCCGGAGCTGCGTTAAAAGCCTATTCCGGTTGGTCGCTGTATTGTTCCGCAAAAGCGGGGCTAGAAAGTTATGTGCGCACGGTGGCAGTAGAGCAGGAGAGTGAGCCGTCACCGTTTGTTATGTTGAATGTCGATCCGGGCGTGATGGATACTGACATGCAGTCGTTGATCCGCAGTTCACATAAAGACGATTTCCCTGCCGTGGATTATTTCATTCATCGGAAGGAATCTGGCGAGCTGAGAACACCAGATCAGGTTGCTATTGGTGTGGTAAAAATATTACATTCTGATGCAACGAGTGGCGCGCGGATCGCCGTATTCAGCTGAGAGTTCATGGTCAATGCAGAAAACAAACAGCAAATATGTCATTTATCGTCATGTGATCACCGGTTCCTATCAGGTTTTTGAAACCAATGATAAAAAAGAAGCGATCCGTTTTATTAAATCGATTCGTTATCAGATCATTAAAAAATCACCGATGGATTTCGGCTACTACCTGGTCATAAAGCGACAAGTTCGTATTCAAAACAATGAATTGCTGAACTGGGTTAAAGAGCAAAAGCTAGCGCAGTCACTGTCGGCTGCCGAGAGTAAAAAGCTCTGGATCATGTCGTTATTCGGAAACGTGTTTGTGGCCGGATGTGCGTTGCTGTATCTGTTGTTTGCGGATAGCTGGCCAAATAGCTTATCGGACGTTATGCCTGCGCTGGTGCTGAGTGTGATGGCGGCGCTGTGCTTACTGGCTAGTTACCGCTCAATCTGGAATGTCGATGTATCCGCGTCTGTGCCAAAAGAAAAGTTACCCTTAATTATGGCGGCGCTGGGTGCATCGCTGACATTCTCAGTATTGGCGGTAAGCCGCGTACTTTAACTAAAAATTCGGTGTGCCCAGGTAGTTAAACCTGACGCCACACTACCAAACAGATCACCAAATATAATTCTTGCGTCTGGGTAGGCGGCACGAATATACGCATCAACGATAGGCGAGCGCGCAGTACCACCGGTCACGTAAATAACATCCGGTGCAACTTGGGCTTGCTGTTCAACTTCCTTCATCAAACTGATGAATTTATTCAGCTCATTACTGATTGCCGTCTGTAATTGCTCGCGATTGATGTCAGTGCGTAAACCTGCTTCGAGATAAGCCATATCAACGGAAGTGACTTCGGTTGATGATAAGGCAATTTTTGCGGCTTCCGCACTCTGGCTGATGTGGTAACTGAGCATGCTTTCATAGATATGCAGCAGACGATCGAGCACCGAATCAGGGCGAGCGTCGCGTAGCAGCTTATGAATTTCACGACCATTCACGGCAGAATAGAAAGTGGTTTGTGCATCGACGTTGTTAATACAAACCGCATTCCAGAAGATATTCGCCGGAGTTGGCAAACCGGTTTTCAGCAGTTCATCTTTACCAAACAGCGGTGCTAATTGGCGAAACGCTAGTTTGATATCCAGATCCAGACCACCGATACGGTCACCGGAATAACCTAAGATCGATTCGTTGCGGTCGGTCAGTTCACGATAGGCCGGGCCAACTTTGATCATCGAACAGTCAGTCGTACCACCACCGATGTCGACAATCAGCGCGGTCAGGTTTTCATTCAGCGAACGTTCGTAATCGAGTGCCGCTGCAATCGGTTCAAACTGAAATTCGATGCGTTTAAAACCGGCGTCGGTGGCGGCGGAAGTCAGTACTTGCACCGCCTGCTGATTGCCTTGTTCACCTTGTGTGCCATGAAATTTAACGGGTTTACCAATCACGATTGATTCAATCGGTTGCGCTGTCTGTGCTTCGCCCAAACGTTTGATATTGCTCATCATCAGACGAACAATTTTTTCATAGGTCAGCAACTGCTGTGGTTTGAGACGCGCACCTAAGAACGATTTAGGCGATTTTACGAAGAAACCATCTTCCGGTGATTCCAGAAATTTAGTGATCGCATCGTTACCGAAGATCTTTTCGCCGTCACCACTCATTGCGTGGGCCAGAGTTTGATCTTGTGGGCGCAATTGCATGAATTGTTGCGATTTACCGATATAGACCGTCGAGGAGATAAAGCGGCTGCCGTTATCCAGTGTTAGCAGTTTAGGCTGGTTGTCTTCCCAGATACCTAATGCTGAGTTTGATGTTCCAAAGTCCAGGCCAGCGTACATAGCAGATCATCCTCGTTTATCGCGGCCGGCGAAATTACCACAACCTTTCGCCTATCACCAGAAACAATCGCGTACCTGATAGTGCTTAGCTGGCGATAGATGATTCCGTGATGGTTTTACGCGCGATAATTCGGGCAAGGGCGGGGCCGAGGAATATCACCAGAAACAAACGTACGGTCTGCAATGCCATGACAAATTCCAAATCAACGTTATGGCTACTGGCGGCAATGATAGCGATAGAATCCATTCCACCGGGGCTGGTGGCGAGATAAGCCGTCAGCGGATCAAGGTGGAGGTGCTGAACTAGTAGCCAAGCCAAACTGCCGCAGAAACCAACCAGCAACATAATAGATAGCATAATTTGTGGTAACGCGCGGAATGCATGTTTCAATACCTGACGGGTAAAGCCGAGACCGATGCGCCAGCCCATCACGGCATAGGCCATACTGAGCAACCATTCTGGTAAGTCGATTTGCAGTAAATGATTACTTTGTAATGTCATACCCAGCACCATAGGTACCAGCATTGCGCCGGAAGGAATTCGGGCCAGACGCGCAATGACAATGCCACCCAAGGCCAGTAATACCGTTTCAGCCGTGGCCCATTGTAGTGGCGGAAACCAGATGATTGGTATCGCTGTTGCGCCCGAAGTGTCTATCCAAAAACGCGCAATTATAGAGGCTGCACTGGCAACCACGATCACCCGTAGATATTGCATAAAGGCGACCAGCCGAGCATCTGCGCCAAATTCCTCTGCCATCAACACCATGGCGGCGGCTGCGCCGGGGGAGGAACCCCAAATGGCTGTTGTGCCGGGCAATACGTTTAATTTACTAATCACCCAGCCCATTAAACTGCTGGCAGCGATGGTCGATAGCACGATAAACAGAAACAGTGCCCAGTGCTGAGCAAAGGTGGGGAGCATTCCAGAGGAAATCGACTGCGCAACCAGACAGCCAATAATGGCTTGTGCGGCGACAAACAAGTTACGCGGAACTTGCAATGAACCGCCTTGTAAACTCCAGACAATGCCTGCGAGCATGGGGCCAAGCAACAACGCGCCCGGCATATTGATCAGTTCCATCACAAAAGCAAAAAGCGCTGAAATCACGATCAGACATAGCCATTGCACTGCGAAATGCATCTTCTCAAGTTGGAATCTGCTGTTACTCATCGTTCATCCATCGCCAGTAACTTATCACCAATAATCCATCAAAGATGATACGCCTCTGGTTCTGATTGGCAGTGATTTTTTATGGATTTAATTCATCTGAAGCTATGAATGAAAGATTTGCCAATCAATGCAAACAATAATGGTTATCATTTAGATTTCTTTGCGATATGATAATGCTATTGTTTTTACTCGATTCGATGCGATAGCAATGAATTACGACGCTGTATTCTATCCAACAAATCGCTCTGGCCTGCCGGTGTTTGGTGGAGTTGTTCTGCTGCACGTGCTGGTGCTGGCAGGCATGCTGAATTATCAATCAGCGGCAATCAAGCCGGAAATGGCTGCTGCGACACCATTAACGGTGCGCTGGGTGACGCCGGTAGAAGAATCAAAACCTGATCCTGTTATTGAACCTCAACCGGTGGTGGAACCCGAACCGCTACCGTTACCGCCACCGGAAGTGAAAAAGCCAGCGCCGGTGAAAGTGAAACAGAAGCCACTTAAAAAACCGAAGCCGGTAGTAAAGCAGGTGCAACCGCAGATCAAACCGAAAACAGCACCGCCGGTTTCTGCTCCGGTTCAACAAATAAAGCCAGCGCCAGTCAAAGCGGAAATCGCACCTGCGCCGGTTGAAGCGCCAAAGTTTAATGCTGCTTATTTATCGAATCCGGCACCGGTTTATCCGCGTCGTTCCCGGATGCTGGAAGAGGAAGGAACGGTAAAACTGAAAGTTCATGTTTCTGCAGAAGGCAACGCATTGGGTGTACAACTGTTTAAAAGTAGTGGTTTTTCCCGTTTGGATGACGCGGCATTAAATGCCGTAAAAGACTGGCGTTTTGTGCCGGCAAAACGGGGCGACCAATCCATCGAAGGCTGGGTGATTGTGCCCGTTTCGTTCAAATTAAGGAGCTGATAAAAGATGGAAACACAACAAGAAGTAACACAAATGGGATTAGCCCATGTATTAACCCAAACGACAGGAATGGGTTTAATTCCGGTTGTTTTGCTGCTTCTTATGTCTATTGCGACCTGGTATTGGATTGTTTTAAAGGTTTATCAGAGTTGGACTTTGCGCCGGAATACCAAAGCCTTTGTCGATGCTTTTTGGCGTTGCCGCAACCTGAAACAGGTCGAAGAACAGGTATTGAAACAAGTTAAGCCGGAACCTTGTGCTGAACTGATGATCAGTGGGCTGCAGGCGGCACGTCATGTGCAAAACCCTGAGCAGGGTTTGGTTGAAATGGGATCGCGTGACGAGTTTGTCTTGCGTGCTCTGCGTCGTTCTGTCACTCGTAGCACGCTTCGTCTGGAAGCCGGATTAACTTTGCTGGCTTCCGTTGGTTCAGCGGCTCCATTCGTAGGTTTGTTTGGTACAGTTTGGGGCATCTATAACGCGCTGATTGGCATTAGCGTATCAGGCCAAAGCACTTTAGACAAAGTAGCTGGGCCTGTTGGTGAAGCGTTGATCATGACGGCATTTGGTCTGGCAGTTGCCTTACCTGCTGTGCTGGCTTACAACGCTTTTGTGCGTGTAAACCGAGTTTATCTGGCGGAATTAGATGGCTTTGCACATGACGTATTTGCTCTGTTAACAACGGGACACGCCGAAGCAGCGGCACAGCCACAGGTAAAGATGACTTCCCGTGCGGCGGTAACTGAATTGCAGGCAGGGGAAGCGTAATGGCGTTTGGAAAATTATCCGACGAAGGCGGCGGACAGCCACAAAGCGAGATCAACATGATCCCGCTGATCGACGTCATGCTAGTGCTACTGATCGTATTTATGATCACAGCACCTTTGCTGAGTAATGCGGTGAAGGTCGATTTACCGCAAGCGAGCAGTTCGCCAGAAGATATCAAAAATGACGATATTAAACTGGCACTGAAAGCCAGTGGTGAACTGTTCTGGAGTGGGGAGGCTATCAGCCGTGAAGAGCTGGAATTGCGTCTGCAAAATGCCGCAAAGCAACAACCAGTTCCCGAGTTGCATATTCACGCTGATCGCAATCTTGATTATGGCAAAGTCGCTGACATCATGGCGCTCTCTTCCCGCTCCGGGGTGAGTAAGATTGCTTTCGTGAGCGAACCTACAGGGGAGTAACTGTGGTTATATTCGGTCTGGTTTGCTCTGCTATCGTTGTCACTTGTCTTTATGCTTTGAAACACAAGTTACTGGCTTGGCCGCTTCTGCGACAGGCAGCCAAATCAACTGCCGCTATGGCCTTTGGTTTGGTGTTACTGGTTTGTCTGTTCCAGTTTGGATTTTGGGCCGGTGTTTTTGCTCTGACCACGATGCTCATGGTTATTGCACTTGTGATCCCGTTTTTGTTTGCGCATTTGAAACCAGAGTCGGGGTTACGCTGATGTGGTCTCGCTTCTTATCAGGCGCGGTGCTTGGGTTTCCGTTATCAGCGGTGTTGTGCGGGTTACTGGCCTATGTTCCGCCGGGTAACTGGCAATCACTTTGGGTGCCAGCATTGTTGTTGTTTTTCCCATTGTGGGTTGGCGTCATTGGCTGGTCGCTGGCTCGGCCTTCGCAGCAAATCTGGCGCAAATTGGGTTCTGTCAATGCGATCCTCATTCCTTTTTTCTTCGCTTTAAAGCACTTCCTTTGGGTTAGTTAATCATGGCGATGCCGTCTTCTGATATCTCTGTTTTTCGTCGTTTACATACGTGGGTGGGGTTAATCGCCGGTATGGTGCTGTTTGTTGCGTTTTATGCTGGCGTGATCACCTTGTATCGAGGGGAAGTCACGCAGTGGCAGCAAGCTGAATTAAGAGTGCAGACAACGGCGTCACCAGCCGAATATCAATCATGGCTGGATCGTTTTCTCGCATTACACCCGCAAGCCCGCGATGAGTTCTGGATGATTTTGCCGGGTGAACAATCGCCACAATTGCGTTTTATGTGGATGGAAGCGGGTAAGCGTGGTCGGCAGATGGTCACGCAATCAGAACTACAATCCGGGGCGGATGAAAAACAAGAAGTGAGCGAACTGGCGCATCTGATCAATGAAGTGCATTTCTCTCTCGCCATTCCCGGCATGACGGGCCGGACATTTTTAGGTGTGATCAGTCTGTTGTACGGTTTGGCTCTCGTGACCGGCATCGTTATTCATTTGCCACGATTGACGAAAGATTTTTGGTTATTGCGCAAGCAGAAAGGCGAGCGTCGGCATTGGCTTGATCTGCATAATTTGATTGGTGTGATCAGCTTGCCTTTTCATTTGATATTCGCCTGGACTGGCGCTATCTGGGGGTTGTCAGCGCTACTGTATGGTCTGTTTAACAGCACTATTTTTGATCAACAGCTTTACTCGGCAACCGGGCAAACCTTCATGCCGATGAGCAGTGTGCAGCGAACGGGTGTGGTGCAAGCACCTCTTCCTGCCGATCTTTTATTGCGGAAGTTACCTAATGCCACGGAGTTCACACCCAAATGGCTGCACTACAAAAATTATGGCGATAGTTCGGTGCAAGTTGAGATTGTCGCGCAGCAGGAAAAACAACTAAGCCAAAGTAAACTGGTTGTACTGAATGCAACTAGCGGTCAGTTATTGCAAGATCAAACGGGCGATAACGAATCATTAAACCACGGTATGATGATGGGGCTTTATTCCCTGCATTTTGGCGATTTTGGTGGCATAGCTATTCGACTGCTGTATGCCGTGTTGGGTATTGGCGGTTGTTTTCTGTTTTATTCCGGCAACCAGCTTTGGATCAACGCTCAGCTGAAAAACCGGCAAGTTAAAATTCAGCGACAAGGTATCGTAATGGCGAAACTGACCAACGGTTTTTGCATTGGTTGTTGTATTGCTATCTCAGCATTATTTGTCTTTTCCGCAGTGATGGCCGAGCACCCGAATATCGCCACGTTACAGACGAAAGCATTCTTTATCGTATGGGCCATCACGATGCTTTACGGCTTTATTCGCCCGATTGCACAGGGACGAAGCGAGCTGCTCTATGTCTGCGCGGGTGTCACATTTTTGATCCCACTGGTGGATTTATGGGTTAACTATAGTCAGCTGTTTGCCGGGTTTATCACCTTAAAAACAGCATTTCTCTGGGTGGATCTGGCAGCACTGCTCTATGCGCTGGCGTTTTGGCGGCTGGCGCAACGTGCGACTCGTTATGTTATGGATTTTTCAGGTAATATAGCCCGATGCTGACATCGTTGATGTTAAGACCGGGGGTCGTGAGTGAGTGAACCAACTCAATTGGCCTCCATCCACTTGATTGCGAAGTTCTGCGCGAATCACCGCGGTATGTATAAAGCGGTGATCGCGGCCAATGGTGTACTGACGTTACAAGTAGCCCAAGCACTAAGTTGTTTAGGGTTGAACTGGGGCAAATCGGTTTAGCAACATTCGATCTCGATTTTATCCAGCAATTTGAGCGCTTGTTCATCATTGTATTGCTCGAATAGTTCGCGGATCTGGTTCAGATTGCTGTGAATAAGAAACAAGTCGTCCGGTTTTGGGCCACTGCCTCCTTCGCGTTTCTTGAGAAAATAATCCCAAAACTTGTTGCTCTTGGCCGGATCGTTCACATGCGCCAGTATCATCTCCATCAGAAGACGGGCGTTACCCTCACAGTCGATGCCGTCGAAGCTGATGTAACGGTCTGGAGTAGCTTTGTTTTGCTGACAAGCACATTTACCCATAGTTTAAGTTCCTTCTTGTTCTGAATCGCCAGATTGGTATCTGGAATCTAGTCTACTATGGGTGTTTATTGGCGTCTGTCAGCCAGCCGACAGAGTTGCTATTGAACCGCAAGGCCAGCGCTGCAAAGCCTCCGCATCGGGGATCAGCCATTGATGACGATGTGGGCGCAACAAGACGCCATCACGCTCCAGTCGGTTGAGGAGAGCAGAAAGGGTTTGTCGGGAAGTGCCGAGCAGCAAGGCTATATCTTTGGTATTCAGTTCAATCGGAAGCCAAGTTCCTTCGGTCTCTACGCGTCCGCGGCGCTTCGCTGTTTCCAGTACAAACCGAATGAGTCGGGCAGGAACATCCCGAAATGCCAAATCGGCAGTCAGTTCCAAGCTGTTATTCAGTAATCGGCCCAATACTCGCATCATGGGAGCCACCAGTGCTGGTTGGTCTTTCATCTGGAGCAGAAAACGGTGACTGGGCATTACTTTTAATCGACAATCACTCACTGCCATCAGATAGGTTGGGGTGTGGGTGGTGAAGAGATCTCCTGGTTCCAGATAGGCAAGCGTTAATTCTTTTTCTTCGGTTGCCATATAAACCCGCATCCGGCCTGCTTCAAGAAGCAGCACCCGATCCTCTTTCTCGACTGGGGTAGAAAACAGCTGTCCCTTAGCTATTTTCAGGTTTTGAAATCCAACGAGTTGCGCTGTGATGTTGGCAGCACCCTCAGGCTTGCATGGTCCCATAGCGTTCTCAGTTTTCAGGGGGCGAATCAGATTATTCCAGCAAGATACAGACCAGCTCAAATAAGGTGGATTTTCAGTAATTCCCTTGAAAATAGGGTTAGAAAGTGGCAGTTTTGTCGTAAATCCCACAGGTTTTACCGGCAGCGGGGTTGCTGACCGCACTCGTGGTGGAAGCCGATGCCGATGAACAATTATTAAACTCACTGTGCAGACCGGATGTTGCGCTTTATAGAGCAGCGGCTGTGAATAATATTCCCATGAAATAATGTTCATTATTTAAATTTATTTTTAGTTATGGAATTACATTATGAGCAAACATATCGGTGAAGTAGTTTTCAATTCAGATCAGATTAAAACTGGCGTGAGTCAGGTTGCCGATCAACTAAACAAAAAATTTAGCCATGATGATGTCGTTATTATTACGGTTGTACCGGGAGGTATTTTATTTACTGCTGATTTGGTCAGACAGTTAAACTTCGATGTTTCAATGGATTACATTTCTTGCCCGCATACCCCGGGAGAAAAAAATAACGCTTCAGCCATTATTTATCATCAAAACATAAATATAACTAACCGACATGTGGTTTTGGTTGATGATGCAATCGAATCGGGTGGCACGATGAAGCGGATCGTTGAGTTTTTAGCACAAAATTACAGTGTTAAATCCATTTCGGTTGCGACGCTGTTTGTTAAACCGGGTCGGGTCAATATTCCGGTTGAACAGCATTTTGCTTATGAAATGGAAAACGATGACTTGCTGGTGGGTTACGGATTACCCTGGAATGATAAATACCGGAACATGCCCTTTATATCCAAATTAATAAAGTAACTCTATTTCGCAAACACTGTTCCTGCCAGAAGGGGGCTGCGCGTCTGTGTCTGCCTCGGTTTGTACATGATCTGAACCAGCTTACGTTCCCTGATAATCGCTTTTTAAGAGCATATAAAATATCATAAATGATAAATTGATTGCTTTTGACGATAATAATTAATCATTTATGGTTAATTATTTAAGATATCAAGACGCGGGGCATGGATAGCAATTTACTAATCATATATGGTGTATTATTCTTTATATAAAGCAATAAACAATCACAAGTGGTGGGTTATGGGTGAGTTTGCAAATCTCAGTGATCATGATGTCTGTCAGCGCATCCATGAACGGCTAAAAGAGCGGCGTCTTGAGCTGAATATGCGGCAGGAACAACTGGCAACGGCTGCCAACGTTGGAATCAATACTGTCGTCCGGCTGGAACAGGGGAAGGATATTAAATTCAGTAATTTCATCAGTATTATGCGAGCATTGGGAAAACTGAATGAACTGGAAACCTTATTTCAGCAAACCGTAAGTCCACTGGCGCAAATCCGGCAAGCCACATCCCGCAGCCGGGTAAAACAACGAGCATCCCGTCAGACCCTGAAGCCACCAGCATCCGTCTCTGCTCCTGATCCTGCAGTCGAAGAACTTCCGCAGATGTCGATCAAACGGGATAAAAATACTCTTGAAGCACAACGGCAGTCTGTGTTGGCCAAGCTGAATGCGTTTAAGGATCGTAAATGAATTCACTGGCGCGGGTCTTGTTGTGGGGGCAGGAAATCGGGGTTATCAGCTGGGATGATTCCCGTGGTATTGGCATTTTTGAATTTACAGAAACCTATCAGCGCAGTGTATGGGATATTGCCCCCTTTATGATGCCCAAAAATCAGGGGTCGGTTTTTTCATTCCCGGGGCATCGTGGATCAGAAACCTTTTTGGGGCTTCCGGGTTTACTCAGTGACTCTTTGCCAGATAAGTATGGTAATGCGGTTATTGCAAACTGGATGTCCCGGTACGGGCGGACAGCACTTAATCCGGTGGAGCGGCTGTGTTATACCGGTTCGCGGGGAATGGGGGCGCTCACTTATCAGCCCACCATCAAAGACGTCGATTCGCATATTGAAAAAATGAATGTGAATGCACTATCGGAACTGGCACAGTCCATTTTGCTGCAAACGAACCATATGAGCAAACACCTTGGCCCCTCTGGTGAAGATGATGACGGCTTAAAAGATATTTTTCTGGTGGGTACGTCAGCCGGTGGGGCAAGGGCCAAAGCCGTATTAGCCTGGAACCGGCATACCGGCGAGGTCATTTCCGGGCAATCCAAAGCGCCGGATGGTTTTTGTCATTATTTGTTTAAATTCGATGTATCGGGCAACCGGGATAAAGAGCTTACCGATCCACAAGGATTCTGCCGGATTGAATTTGCCTATTACAACATGGCAATTGCCTCGGGCATTGATATGTCAGAGTCCGAGCTGTATGAAGAAAATGGTCGCGCGCACTTTATTACTCAGCGGTTCGATCGGGTTAATGTCGATCTGGGCGACAGATTTGACACCTACACCGCCGAGAATGATCCCAGACGGCTGCATATGCAATCGCTCTGTGCTCTGAAACACATGGATTACAATCTGGCCGGTGCCCACGGATATGAACAAATAGCCCAGATCATTCGCCAGCTGGTGGTTGAGCCTGAACAGCAACAACTCGATTTGGAACAACAATATCGTCGGATGCTCTTTAATATCATGGCCCGCAATCAGGATGATCATGCTAAAAATGTCGCATTTCTAATGGATCGCCACGGGCAATGGCGATTGTCACCCGCGTTTGACGTTACGTATAGCTACAACCCCACAGGTCAGTGGACTAATGCACATCAAATGACGATTAATGGTAAACGGGATAATTTCACGCTGGATGATCTAACCACTATCGCCCGAAAGTTTAATGTAAAAAACCCGCATGAAATGATTGAGGCAATTAATGTGAGCTTAGATTACTGGCCGGATATCGCTGATATGGCCGGCGTTCACCCTTCGCAAAAAACCGCCATCATGCAGAATTTCCGGCGGGTTTTTAAATAACGGGCAATGGGCTCAATCAAATAGTAACGGGCATTGCATAGCATCAGCTTTGCCCTGATTTCGAATTTAAAGCCAATAACAACAACGTCGCCCCACAAAATCCGGCCCCAGCCAGAAAAGTGGCCGAGGCGCCGAAACTATCCCACAACCAGCCAGCGACGACACTGGCGATCAGCATGGCTACACCACTGGCCAGATTGAAAAAGCCAAATGCCGTGCCACGAAGATCGTCGGGGGCGGTATCGGCCACCAGCGCCGCCAGAATACCCTGTGTTAACCCCATATGCAGACCCCAGAGCACAATGCCGAGTAATAAGATGCTCCAGTGTCCATCAACTGCTAATGCCAGATCTGCGGCGAGTAACATCACCAAACCATAGGCCAATAATTTATAACGACTGATATGGTCAGACATATGACCAAACGGATAAGCAGACAGTGCGTAAACAATATTCATCAGCACCATGACCAAAGGGATGTAGGCAATCGGAACTCCGCTATCCTGAGCGCGTAAGACTAAAAACGCTTCGCTGAATCGGGCGAGCGTGAATATGCTGCCAATACCGACAACCCACCAATAACAGCTATCCAACCGCTGCAGATTAGCCATAATCAACGGATTGGTGCGTGGTGCAGAGGAATGCGATTCTGGTTCAGAGACACCCAAAATCAGCAATAGCACCGCTAAAAACCCCGGGATCACCGCGACCCAGAATACGGCCCGGAAATCATTGGCCCAAAGCAGCATCAACCCGACCGCCAATAATGGCCCGACAAACGCACCGATGGTATCCAGCGACTGACGTAAACCAAAGGCGGCACCGCGTAATTCCGGTGGCGTAATATCGGCGACCAATGCATCACGTGGTGCACCACGAATACCTTTACCTACCCGATCGGTCAGGCGGGCGGTCAATACAAATCCAAGGCTGCTGGAAAGGGCAAATACGGGTTTGGTAAAGGCACCCAGCGCATAACCAGTCACGGCCAGCCACTTGCGTTTACCGAAATAATCACTGATCACACCGGAAAAGACCTTCACGATCAGCGCAGTAGCTTCTGCCAAGCCTTCAATCAACCCCACCATCAGCGTGCTGGCGCCCAGTGTTGTTACCATAAACAACGGTAGCAGGCTGTGGATCATTTCGGATGAAATATCCATCAGCATACTGACAAATCCCAGAACCCAGACTGCGGTCGGAATGCGTCGCAATGAAAAATATTTCATGATCAATCCCATCATTTATCGTTTTTAAAAAACAGTCTTGGTGTGATTAGTTTTTCCAGTTCCATCAAGAGATAGATCAGTAAGCAACTACCGATGATCACGAACCAATCGTGTAGATCAATAGCGGCAGTGCCAAACAAGGTGTGCATAAATGGCAGATAGGTTAGCGCCAGTTGCATCAGTGTCAGCGCAAAGATCGCCAATAAAGCATAGCCATTATCCAGCCAGCTGGTCAGATCCAGCGTGGTACTATTCAATGCCCGACAGCTGATCAGATAAACCATTTCAGCAACCACCAGACTGTTAATGGCGACGGTGCGAGCGCGGTTTAAATCGGGTTGATGTGAAGTACTCCAGTTATAAAGGGCAAGTGTTAGCCCCATCAGTAATACAGAAACAAAGGCAATGCGGAAGAGCAGCGCCATGCTCAGAAGTGATTCATCATTTTGCCGTGGTGAACGTTGCATAATATCGGGTGCCGCGCGATCGAAGACGAGAGGTAATGACAACGTAATCGCACTGACCATGTTAACCCACAAGATCTGTACTGGCGTTATCGGCAGCGTGATGCCCAACAAAATGGCTGCAACCATAACCAGTGCTTGTCCTCCATTGGTAGGCAGCAGGAAAACCAGCGCTTTGCGCAGATTATCGTAAACAGTACGGCCTTCCAGTACCGCAGTGCGTAACGTGGCAAAATTATCATCCGCCAGCACCATACCAGCCGCTTCTTTGGCCGCTTCGGTGCCTTTCAGGCCCATAGCAACCCCGATATTTGCCAGTTTCAGTGCCGGCGCATCATTCACGCCATCGCCAGTCATGGCAACCACTTGCTGGCCGGCTTGTAAAGCAGCGATGAGCCTGAGTTTATGTGCCGGTGTAGCGCGGGCTACGATATCGATATCAGCGGCACGTTTCTGCAGATCGACATCATTGAGTTGCTCTAATTCACTACCGGTCAACACTTGTAATGGCTGATTCAGCCCAAGTTGTGAGCCGATCGCAGCGGCAGTGCTGGCATGATCACCGGTCACCATAATGACGCGTATTCCTGCTTGCTGACATTGTGCAATGGCGTGTCGGGCTTCTTCTCGGGGCGGGTCCATAATGCCGACCAGACCTAATAAATTAAATTGGTAAGCGGAAAGATCGGGGCTGCTATCCAGCAATGGCAAGGTATCAAGATCAGTATCTGCTTCTGCCAGCGCCAGCACACGTTGACCGCGCGCAGCAAAACTATCAATGGCTTGTTGCCACTCATCGGTATGCAATGGACGAGGGCCAGCGGGAGTCCAGATTTGAGTGCAAAAGGTCAGAACCCGTTCCGGTGCCCCTTTCAGTAATAATTGATAGGGCAGTGCAGACCCCTCGGGTGATTTGTGCAGTGTTGCCATATAACCATGGCTGGATTCAAAAGGAATTTCCGCCAGTCGAGGTGTGGCTTGTTGAACTGACGCCGGATCTAAACCGGCTTTCGCTGCCAAAATAAGCAGTGCGCCTTCGGTTGGATCGCCATGTAATTGCCACGGCAGGCTATCTTGATCGAATCTGGCGTCATTGCAGAGAATGGCTGCCTTAGCCAGTCGTTGCAACACGAGCTGTTGCGCATCCGTCGGTGCTTGTTGCTCCGCCGTGATGTCGCCTTCTGGATGATAGCCAACCCCGCTGACGCTGAGTTCACCATTACTGAGTTGCACCGATTGCGCGCTCATTTCATTACGGGTCAGCGTGCCGGTTTTATCGGTGCAAATTACGGAAACCGACCCCAGCGTTTCCACTGCCGGTAAGCGGCGAATGATAGCGTTATGACCCGCCATCCGTTGCACGCCAATGGCTAAAGTAATGGTGATCACCGCCGGTAGCCCTTCCGGAATCGCTGCCACGGCCAGACCAACCACCGCCATAAACAGTTCATCGATCGCATAACTACGGAAGAACCAACCAAAGGCAAAGGTAATCGCAGAGAGAACTAAAATCGCCTTGGTCAGCACGTGACCCAGATTACCCAATTGCTTCATCAGCGGGGTGGTTAACGGCTCAACCTTGCGCAACATATCGCCGATTTGACCAATTTCGGTTTTATCACCAATCGCAGTAATGACGCCACGTGCACGACCTTGCGTCACCAAAGTGCCGGCATAGAGCATACACAGGCGTTCTGCCAATGGCGTTTCTGGTGCGACAGGGTCTGCTTGTTTTTGCACGCTGAATGATTCGCCAGTGAGCGCACTTTCCTGCACAGCTAAATTAATGCCTTCAATTAGTCGCAGATCGGCGGGCACGCGATCACCAGATTCTAATAGCACGATATCGCCGGGAACCAGCACTTCTGAATCAACCTGTTGGCGCACACCGTCACGTAACACATGGGTGTGGACGCGCAGCATATTGCGAATAGATGCTAAGGCCTGTTCAGCTTTACCTTCCTGAATAAACCCGAAGATACCGTTGATAATGACGACGGCAAAAATGACGCCACCGTCGGTCCAGCGCCCTAACAGCCAGCTCATGATCGCAGCCACAATTAACACATAAATCAGTACGTTATTAAATTGACGTAACAATTTCAGCCACTTACTTTCACCAGCAGGCGGGGTGAGACGGTTCGCCCCGTATTGCTGTTGCCGTTGCTGTGCTTGTTCACTGGAAAGACCTTCGGCTTGTGACTCGACACGCTGTAAGACTTGTGTCGCGGGTTGAGCATGAAAATCAGAAGAAGATAATGCAGGATCAGTCATCGTGCGCTCCATGTTGAAATGTACGCTGGATCAGTATCCTCCTTAATCATGGCATATGGGAACGTTAATTAGACAGATTAAATTTAATATTTGAGTCCGTTGATACTTAGCGCTATTTGGGCTTGTTTAGGTTTTTCAAGCTGTTATATTTAATCGAATATCAATAAAAGAAAGAGTAATAGCATGAAAAAACTGGTTTTATTTTGTTCGGCTGTAATGGCAACAACACTTCTCAATGGTTGTGCCACCGAATCTTCCCGGTCGTTAGAAGTAGCTAAAGTAGCGTCATATACCGTGCAATATCATGGTGTGCGCAGCCCAATTTCAGTTGGGAAATTTGATAATCGCTCAGATTATATGCGAGGCATTTTTTCTGATGGTGTTGACCGCATAGGTAGTCAGGCAAAAACAATATTAATCACGCATTTGCAGCAAACTGGGCGATTTAATGTTTTAGATCGCGACAATCTAAAAGAATTGCAGGAAGAAGCGGCAATTAAGAAGCAAGCTCAAACACTGAAAGGCGCTAATTATGTTGTCACCGGTGATGTCACCGAGTTTGGCCGTAAAGAAGTCGGTGATCATCAACTGTTTGGTATTTTGGGCCGTGGTAAATCACAGATCGCTTATGCAAAAGTGAACCTGAACATTGTAAATGTGACTACATCTGAAGTTGTATATTCATCTCAGGGCGCAGGGGAATATAGCCTGTCAAATCGGGAGGTCATTGGCTTTGGTGGCACTGCAAGTTATGACGCGACGCTGACAGGGAAAGTACTGGATTTAGCTATTCGTGAAGCAGTAAATAATTTGGTTGCAGGTGTTGAATCAGGCGCCTGGAAACCTGAGAACTAATGGAATAGGAATTAAATCATGAATTTCTCAGGTATAAAAAAAGCCGTTATTTTATCCGGCATATTTCTCATGACCGCGTGTGCATCAGGTCCAAAGCCCCTCTATAACTGGCAGGCATATCAGCCCAATGTTTATGATTATTTCCAAACTGATGCCTCATCTGCTGATGAACAAATACATGCATTGGAAGTGAATATTCAGGAGGCAGCTGCTAAATCTACCGCTGTACCGCCTGGTATGCATGCTCATCTTGGTCTTCTTTATGCGAAAGCCGGGCGTCAGGGACAAGCGAAGGAACAATTCGGCATCGAAAAACAATTGTTTCCCGAATCTGCATCCTTCATGGATTTCCTGCTGACCCAAAATAAAGGAGCGCTCAAATAATGAATCGTTTTGCAGGAATATTTGCCTTATTGATGGCATTAGTCATGACTGGTTGTGCAACACCAAAATCATATGATTACACTGCTTATAAGCAGAGCAGACCTAAATCTATTTTGGTATTGCCACCGCAAAATCACTCACCTGATGTGAAGGCGACTTACAGCATGCTATCGCAAGTCACTTTTCCACTTGCTGAATCTGGCTATTATGTTTTTCCGGTTGCTGTGGTGGATGAAACTTTCCGCCAGAATGGCTTAACGGAAGCCGCTGACATTCACGCAGTTGCTCCGGCGAAATTACGCCAGATTTTTGGGGCTGATGCTGCACTTTACATTGATATCAAAGATTACGGCACATCATATATGGTACTGAGCAGTAATACGGTTGTGACTGCTGATGCTAAGTTAGTTGATTTAAAAACAGGTCAACTACTTTGGAGTGGTACAGCAACTGCTTCTAGCGGAGAACAAGATACCAATTCCGGTGGCTTGGTCGGGATGATGGTTCAGGCCGTTGTGAATCAGATCGCCCATACCATCATGGACAAAGGGCATGAAATCGCTGGTCTCACTAGCGTTCGTTTGCTTTCTGCGGGACATCCGAACGGTATTTTGTATGGGCCTAAATCGCCCACATACGGTAAAGATTAATCACTATCTGCCTCTGCAAGCCCCGGAATAATACCGGGGCTTTCTTTTTTGCGTGCTGACACTGTTCCTGTAAACGGGCAATAAACCGGCTGGTTCAGGCATGACGGTGGGCTATCGGTTCTCCTGCCTGTAACCGGCGGATATTGTCGCAAGCGGCCTCAAAAATTCCCTGTACAGAAATGTCGGTAACGCCACCAATATGCGGGGTAGCAATGATATTTTGCTGGAATATTGGATCAGCAGGATCCGGCGGTTCCTGCCAGAATACATCGAGGCCCGCACCAGCCAGGTGGCCGGTTTTTAACGCCGTTTCGAGTGCATCTTTGTCAATGAGACCGCCACGACCGAGGTTGATCAGATAACTGCCGGCTTTCATTTGGCGGAAGGTTTGCTGATTTAAGATATGGTGTGTCTGCGGGCTGTCAGGCAGGCTGAGTACGACAAAGTCCGCTTGTTGTAGCAAAATTGGCATTTCATTCAGCGTTCCTAACCAATCCAGATGATGAATTTTGGCAAAAGAGGGATCAATGTGCTGCTTAATGCCAATCAGGCGCATATCAAATGCGGTTAGCCGTTTAGCCAGCGCTTTACCGATGCCACCCAGACCAATCAAACCGACGGTTTTGCCTTTCAGCCCTAACCCCATGGGGCGGCCTGATTCACGTTGCTGGAAATGCTGAGGAATAGCATGCGCATTACGCGCCAGTGCCAGCATCATATAGATGCCTAGCTCAGCAACGGAATCGGCATTTCCAGAGATATCGGTCGGCACGTTGGCAACGGCAATCTGATGTTGTTTGGCGGCTTCAAGGTCGACCCCTTCCAGACCTGCGCCAATTTGCTGGATCAGTTTGAGCTGGTCAGCAGTAGCGAGTAAACGGGCATCGATCTTAGTCATGGTGGGAATGAGTACATCAAATCCTTGCAGCGACTGTGTGCCATAGCCACCCGCCGCCACAAATTCTACCTCAGGCAGCGCGTGGCGGAATTTATTGAGAATTCCGCCCCAAGCGTGTTCTTCAGCAGCAAAGAGCACTTTCATTACTCAACCTCGTTATCTGTTTGTTTTACAGACCACTATAAAAAGAATCGTGGATGAGTAACAGTCTCCTTTGATGTCATTTTATTAAGGCCGGAGTCCGTTAGGGGCACCGGCCTTGAACATGCTATTTGCTTTGCATGTGAGAGTTAATTCGTGACGATCAGATAATTCTCTATTTCATGTTCTCGTCACCGTGCCATACATGCCCGGAATTACACGCCTTGGCAACCTCATGACATGGGTCATTGCCATGGAGCTGGAAGAAATGCTTATCGTCTTGAGATAAGAATAAAGACATATCAGGAGTGATGTTGATTAAAGCTTCGCTGGCGGTGAGGCCCGTTACACGATAATCGGTAGACAGATACTCGAGAACCTTTTCACGACTTTGCATAATCGCCTCCCTGAATGGATGGATCCTCTATTTGAAGATAGCAGCAGACTACATACTATTCCAACATTGCCCGGTTCAATGGTGGAACGTCATGTTATAGGATTTCCGCTTTCATACACCTTTCTCCAGAGAGCCTAATTCCAGCTCAGTAATATCCAATTTTGTGCGCTATTAGGGCGTTTCATTTTGATTGTTGTTCGTTTTTGGTGCATTTTTCTGCCTGTTTTCAAGAAAAGCCAGTGTTATCAAGTTGTTTAAAACGGCACGAAACTTGTATTAAAAATATTAAATTAGATTTTGGACATCGACGTCCGCGCTCTCTTGAGGGGCCGGACGTTTTTTTATTTTTGAGAGGCAAGGATGAGTCGTGTTCATACCAGTTGCACTTATTGTGGCGTCGGTTGTGGGATCACGGTAGATGATGCCAAAACATTAACAGGTGATACAGAACATCCTGCGAACAGCGGGGCGTTGTGTGTCAAAGGCGGTAGCTTGCTGGAAACGCTGGCGTTTCCTAATCGTCTGTTATATCCGCGATTACATGGTCAACAGGTAGGTTGGGATACTGCACTCGATGAAATGGCAACACGCTTTAGCCAGATCATCGCAGAAACCGGTCCGGAATCGGTCGCTTTTTATGTGTCTGGCCAGCTGCTCACTGAAGATTATTATGTGGCTAACAAACTGATGAAAGGCTTCATCGGGGCCGCGAATATTGATACCAATTCCCGTCTTTGTATGTCTTCTGCCGTCATGGCGCACAGTCGCGCTTTTGGTGAAGATGTGGTGCCGGGTTGTTATGACGATCTGGAGCTTGCTGATCTGCTGGTCATTGCTGGTGCAAATACCGCGTGGACACATCCGGTGATCTTCCGCCGTATCCAGCAAGCGCGTGCCCGTCGCCCGGAAATGAAAATGGTGGTGATTGACCCGCGTAAAACCATGACCGCAGAACAGGCTGATTTACATCTGGCGGTACGCCCTGGTAGCGATGTCTGGTTATTTAACGGTTTAAGTCGTTATCTGTTGGAACACGATCTGGTTGATAACGCCTATATCGAAAATCACGTCAACGGCTTTAGTGAGCTGCATGCACTGGTAATGACACCAGAATATGAGCTGGCGCGGGTTGCGGAAAAATGCGGCTTAACCGTTAGCGAATTGCAGACCTTCTACCGCTGGTTTGGTGAGAATGAAAAAGCAGTCACGCTGTTTTGTCAGGGTATCAATCAGTCCAATCAGGGCACCGACAAAGGTAATAGCCTGATCAACCCGCATCTGTTGACGGGTCGTATCGGCAAGCCGGGCGCATCCCCGTTTTCGATGACCGGACAGCCAAACGCGATGGGGGGGCGTGAAGTAGGCGGGCTGGCAACGCAGTTAGCATCACACATGACATTCAACGATGAAAACTGCGATCGCGTGGCTCGTTTCTGGAATGCGCCCAACATTGCCCGTAAACCGGGCTTAAAAGCCGTGGATATGTTTAAAGCGGTGGGTGAGGGCAAGATCCGCGCATTGTGGGTCATTGCGACCAACCCGGCAGTGTCGCTGCCTGACTCGGTGCAGGTGCGCGAAGCGCTGGCGAAATGTGAATTTCTGGTGGTGTCTGAAATGACACCGAAAACTGATACCGCTCAGTTTGCACATCTGTTATTACCTGCGGCTGGCTGGGGCGAACGTTCCGGCACAGTCACCAATTCAGAACGTTGCATGACACGTCAACGTGCGTTTACGCAAGCGCCGGGCGAGGCAAAACCGGACTGGTGGGCATTAACCCAATTAGGTAAACGCCTGGGTTTTGCTGATGCATTCAATTACGACAACACTGCCGATATTTTCCGTGAACATGCTGAATTGTCCGGTTTTGAAAATACGACACGTCAGTTCGATATCTCTGCGTTGGCAACGATGACCGATGCTGAGTATGAACAATTCACACCGCGCCAATGGCCGTTACCCGCTGATAAGACTGTAGAAAGCCGCCGTCTGTTTAGCGATGGTGTGTTTTCGACTTTCAATGGCCGCGCCAATCTGGTGCCGGTGACCCCACAAGAGCCAGTTCTCAAACGTAAAGTGGAACGTCAGGAAGGCAGCTGGTTGTTAAATACCGGCCGTCTGCGTGATCAATGGCACACCATGACGCGTACCGGTCATCTGCCACGTTTAATGGAAACTGAACCATTACCAAAAGTGTATGTAAACCATCAGACCATTCTGAATAGTGGGTTTACCGAAGGCGCACTGATCCGCATTAATTCTCTGCAAGGTTCGGTGATGACTTTATTGGGGCGTGATGATGGCCTGCGCGATGGTGAAGCGTTTATGCCTATGCACTGGTCAGATGATTTCTCATCTTGTTCGGGTGTGAATCGATTGGTGGCGCCGGTAACCGATGCTGTCTCTGGTCAACCCCAATTCAAGCAAACCGAAGTGATGGCGGAAGCGGTTAATGTTAAATGGCATGGCCTTTGGGTCGGTCAGCATGAACCGGAATTAGAGGTGAGCTGGTGGGCGCGTCGCCCGTTAGATGCGGGGGAATGTCGCCGTCTTACCGATGAAAATCGTACTGCCGAGCAAGTCTGGTTCCAACTGGCGCAGCAAGGCCGTTGGTTACGTTTACCGCTGAAAGGTGGCTGGCTGGCGGTGAAGCTCAATCAAGGTCGTATTATCGGTTTGCTGCTGGTGAGCACCACGCATCAGCAAGTGAATATTGATCTGCTGGCTGGGTTGCTGGGCTTACCGATGAACAGCACCGCACTTTCTACCACATTGGAACAGGCTCTGGCGGGTGATAGCCGTATGATTTGCTCTTGTTTCCGTGTAAGTGAGAAACAGATCGTTGATGCGATTAGCGAGCAGGGTATTTCCGAATTAAGTGGCCTGCAAAGTTTGCTGCGTTGCGGCACGAATTGCGGCACCTGTGTCGTAGAATTGAAGAAATTGCTGCATAAACACACCAGCGTTAGTGAAGTTTAGTCGCCAGAGATGAGGGCCAGAAAATGAAAGGATTTGTTTCGTTAGTTGGGGCCGGCCCCGGTGACCCGGATCTGTTGACGGTAAAAGCGCTGCGTTCTATTCAGCAAGCCGATGTGGTGGTTTTTGATCGCCTAGTCAGTGATGACATTCTTCAACTGATCCCCGCGTCGGCAGCACGTTACGATGTCGGTAAACGCTGCGGTCAACCGAGTCTTAAGCAGGAAGATATCTCCGAATTACTGGTGACACTGGCTGGGAAATACAAACGGATTGTCCGACTTAAAGGTGGTGATCCGTATGTGTTTGGTCGTGGCGGTGAAGAGGCACTGTTACTGGTCGCGAATGGAGTACCGTTTGAAGTCGTGCCAGGAATTACCGCTGCCATTGGTTGTGCGGCAGCAACCGGTATTCCGCTAACGCATCGTGGGTTATCTCGTTCGGTGACACTGGTGACGGGTCATGTGCAAGACGGCAGTGAATTTCATGGCTGGAGTGGTTTAGTCAAAGCAGGTGGCACTTTGGTGTTTTATATGGGGCTCGAGCGCGCAACGGAATTGCGCCGCGGGTTATTGCAAGCGGGGGCACCGGCTGATCTGCCAATTGCCTTAGTCGTGGCAGGCACGACGCGTCGGCAACGGGTTGAGGTCACGACATTAGCGTGTCTGGAACAAACCGCACATACTTTAACTGGGTTAACACCCGTTTTGATGATCATGGGTGAGGTGGTTCAGTTACGTGCCGAATTAGGTGATATGGCAGAAACCTTACTGCAATCAGTAGCCTAGATCTTCTATTAGGAATCATGGATGAGTTATTCGAAGATCCTGATTTATAGCGACGATATAGCCCAGGCCAACCGCCTGGGTTTGTTGTTAAGTCGTTATGGTCATGAACCTTATTTAGTCCGGCAAATCGACCCTATGCACCCGCCGGGTGATATTCATGGGATGATGATTGATTGCCGGCGTTTACCCGCAGAATGGCGTTTAGTGGCATCGGCCTTGGCAAGCCAAGGGTTGCCAGTAGTCGTGTTTATGGAAAATTTACCTGAAAGCCAGCAGCAAGTGTTGTTGGAGGCAGGCGTCACGCTGGTGCCGCATCGGGTAGAAGAGAAAGAGCCGGTAGAAAGCTGGCTGAAACAAGCCCGTCTGCAACAAGAAGTGATGCGTAAGCAGCAATTGGCGGTCGATGATCTTTCCAAACGGTTGGAAGAAAATAAGCTGGTGCAACAGGCTAAAGCACGGTTGATGAAAGTTCAGGGCTTAGACGAAGAGACCGCTTATAAAGTGATGCGTTCCACCGCAATGAAGAATCACCAAACTATGGGTGATCTTGCCCGCAAGATTCTCGCCACGCTGGTTGACTGATACGGTGCGAATGCACCGATTTGAAACAGAAGTTCTTATAAATTTGGTTAAAAATGCATAAAAAAGCCATCTTTTAAGGTGTTTCAAGATTGGCACGAAAGCTGAATGTATCAAAATTGTAAACGGATTAGCCAATGGCGGCTTCCTACAATTTGGTAACTCAGGCAATGGCGCCTCACTGGAATTGACCAGTGAGGCGTTTTTTTTTGGAGCAATGGAATGATCAAATTAAAACGCAATGCAGTGGCTCTGATGGTAAGTGCAGTATTAGTTTCAACTGCGGTGCAGGCGCAAGTTGGCGCCCCTGAGAAAGAAGAGCTGAAATTAGGTTTCATCAAATTAACCGACATGGCACCACTGGCGGTGGCCTATGAAAAAGGTTATTTCGAAGATGAAGGGCTGTATGTCACGCTGGAAGCACAAGCTAACTGGAAGGTGTTGCTCGATCGCGTGATCACCGGTGAATTAGACGGTGCTCACATGCTGGCTGGCCAGCCACTGGGTGCTACCGCCGGTGTGGGTACAAAAGCAGATGTCGTGACAGCATTCAGTATGGATCTGAACGGTAATGCCACCACCGTTTCCAATAAAATCTGGGAAGCGATGAAAGCCAATGTGCCGATGGGTGCTGATGGCAAACCAGTACATCCGATCAAGGCAGATGCTTTGAAACCGGTCGTGCAATCTTACAAAGATCAGGGCAAGCCATTCAACATGGGCATGGTGTTCCCTGTTTCTACCCACAACTACGAGCTACGCTACTGGTTAGCGGCAGGTGGTCTGAACCCTGGTTTTTATGCGCCACTGAAAGGGGATAACACTGGACAGCAGCAAGCAGATGTCTTGTTGTCAGTGACACCACCACCACAGATGCCAGCGACACTCGAAGCAGGCACCATTTTAGGTTACAGCGTGGGTGAACCTTGGAACCAGGCTGCGGTAGCGAAAGGTATCGGCGTACCAGTCGTGACTGACGACGAAATCTGGCACAACAACCCAGAGAAAGTATTCGGTGTGTCGAAAACATGGGCAGAAAAAAATCCTAACACCCACATTCACCTCGTGAAAGCGCTGATTCGTGCTGCTTACTGGCTGGATGAAAACAACAACGGTAATCGTCAGGAAGCGGTCAGCATGCTGGCAAAACCGGAATACGTTGGTGCTGATGCCAAAGTGATCGCAAACTCAATGACTGGCACCTTTGAATTCGAAAAAGGTGACAAACGTCCTGCTGCTGATTTCAACATCTTCTTCCGTCATAACGCGACCTATCCGTATTACTCCGATGCGATTTGGTATCTGACTCAAATGCGCCGTTGGGGCCAGTTACCAGAAGCCAAACCAGACAACTGGTATGCCGACATCGCGAAGAAAGTGTATCAGCCAGAGGTGTACCGTCAGGCGGCTGAAGAGCTGATTGCGGAAGGTAAAATGAAGGCGAGTGACTTCCCTGATTTCGCCAAAGAAACAGGTTACAAAGCGCCTGATAATAAGTTCATCGACGGTATTACCTACGATGGTCACAAACCTAACGATTATCTGAAGCAATTCCCGATAGGTTTGAAAGGCGATCAGAAGCTGTAAATACCCTTCGTACTTGAAGTTGGGTATTTAAGTTGAAATTAGGAGAAGTAACCATGTCAGCATTACTGAATATCAAATGGCAAAATATGGCGTTTCCATTCGTGGGTCTACTAGCCTTCCTGTTCTTCTGGCAAATTGCCGCAAGCCAGGTTACTACCACACTGGGCTCTTTACCGGGCCCGGTCGCAACTGCCCAGCAATTTATGGGTTTGGTGGATGAACACGAAGCAGAACAAGATAAGAAAACCGCCTTTTATCAACGTCAGGAGCAACGTAATGCTGACAAGTTAAAAGCTGATCCAGATTTTAAAGCGACGGTACGTCCATATACCGGACGTCCAACCTTCTTTGATCAGATCGCCACCAGCCTGATCACCGTCGCGACCGGATTCTTAATCGCCAGTCTGATTGCCATTCCGATGGGCATCATCCTCGGTCTGAATCAGTGGATGTATCAGGCGTTGAACCCGGTTATTCAGATCCTGAAACCGATCTCGCCACTGGCCTGGTTGCCGCTGGTGACTATGGTAGTGAGTGCGGTCTATTCCAGTGATAACCCATTGGTCGCCAAATCATTCATCAACTCCGCGTTCACGGTAACCCTGTGTAGCCTGTGGCCAACACTGCTGAACACCACCGTGGGTGTTGCGAACATCGATCCTGACTTAAAAAACGTCAGCCGTGTGCTGAAGCTCGATCCGCTGACACATGTACGCAAAATTGTGCTGCCATCGGCGATACCGATGATTTTCACCGGTTTACGTTTGTCACTGGGCGTCGCGTGGATGGTGCTGATCGCGGCGGAAATGCTGGCGCAGAATCCGGGCTTAGGCAAATTCGTGTGGGATGAATTCCAGAACGGCAGCGCTCAGTCTCTGGCTCGTATCATGGTTGCTGTGGTTACGATTGGTATCATCGGGTTCATGCTGGATCGCGGCATGCTGCAACTGCAGAAATGGTTCTCTTGGGACAAACGCAGTGAACTGCGCTAATTAATGGGGATATTGAAATGAGCAAAACCTATCTCGATTTAAGTGCCGTTGGCATGCGTTTCAAAACCGATAAAGGCTTTTTCGAAGCACTGGTTGATGTAAATCTGAAAATTGCCAAAGGTGAGTTTATCTCTCTGATTGGCCACTCCGGTTGCGGTAAAAGTACCGTACTGAATCTGGTTGCTGGTCTGACCGAGGCGACTTCCGGCGGCATCATTCTGGATGGTCGTGAAGTCGATGGCCCCGGCCCGGAACGTTCAGTCGTGTTCCAAAACCACGCATTGCTGCCTTGGTTATCGGTTTATCAGAACGTCGAACTGGCTGTGCGTCAGGTCATGAAAGAGGCCAGCAAAAAAGAGATTGAAGAGAAAGTGCGTTACTACCTGTCACTGGTGCAGATGGACCACGCACTGGATAAAAAACCGCACGAAATTTCTGGTGGTATGAAGCAACGAGTTGGGATTGCCCGTGCGCTGTCAATGTCACCGAAAGTGCTGCTGATGGATGAACCTTTTGGCGCATTGGATGCATTGACACGTGCACATCTGCAAGACTCCGTTATGGAAATTCAGGCGGAATTGAACAACACCGTCATCATGATCACCCATGATGTAGATGAAGCTGTGTTGCTGTCTGACCGTATCGTGATGATGACCAACGGCCCGTCAGCGACGGTGGGTGAGATCCTGAATATCGATCTTCCTCGCCCACGTGATCGTGTTGAGCTGGCTGAGAACCCACATTATCACCATTTACGTCAGCAGGTGCTGAGCTTCCTGTATGAAAAACACAGCAAAGTAACGCGTTTGAAAACGACTAAAACTACGAAAAGTAGTGCCGTAGCGTAAAGCTTCAGCTAACCCGGAATAGTTATTTATCTATTCCTCAACATACCAACTTAGAGCAAAGGCGCTCGTTTCATCATTGAACTATGGGAATAGCATCAATGATGAAGCGGGCGCTTTTGTTTTTTAACAACCAAATGGAACATTATGAAACAAGATAATAAATTTAATATGCTGTCATTTACCGGCAAAATGAAAATTCTTCATCTGAGTTGGATGGCGTTTTTTATTACCTTTGTGGTGTGGTTTAACCATGCACCGTTGCTGGGTTTAATTGCCAAATCGCTCAATATCAGCATGGCGGAAGTCAAAACACTGCTGATCTTAAACGTCGCACTAACGATCCCGGCACGTATCATTATCGGTATGTTGACCGATAAATTTGGCCCGCGTTTGACTTATAGTCTTCTGTTGTTTGTGAGCAGCATTCCGTGTTTCTGGTTTGCGTTGGCGACCGACTTTGCTCAACTGGCTACCGCCCGTCTGCTGTTGGGTTTTGTCGGGGCTGGATTTGTTATCGGGATCCGCATGGTCAGCGAATGGTTTCCGGCCAATGAACTGGGCACTGCTGAAGGTATCTACGGCGGCTGGGGGAATTTCGGTTCGGCAGCGGCGGCTATTTTGCTGCCAACGATCGCCTTGTTCTTTGGTGGGGACGATGGCTGGCGTTATGCCGTTGGTTTTTCTGGCTTGATCTGCCTGGCATTTAGTTTTGTCTGGTATACCAATGTCACAGACTCGCCGAAAGGTTCCACCTATTTCAAATCTAAAAAAATGGGTGGTCTGGAAGTCACCAGCAAGGGCGATTTTTTCTTCCTGCTGCTGATGAAACTGCCAATGTATATTGCGTTGGTGTTAGTGACCTGGAAATTATCACCGCACGGTGTGGCGCTGATTTCTGCATCTGCGGCCTCCGGGGTGTACGCGATGCTCGCGGCGATTCTGGTTTATGACTGTTTCTCTGTGTATAAAGTCAATAAAGAGATCTTTCATACGCCAGTGCCAGAAATTCAGCGTTACCAATTTAAGCAAGTTGCTGCAGTTAACATTCTCTATTTCACCACGTTCGGTTCTGAGTTAGCGGTTGTTTCCATGTTGCCGATGTTTTTTGCTGACGTGTACAAGCTTGATATGGTGTATGCCGGTTTAGCCGGATCAGTGTTCGCCATCATGAACCTGATTGCGCGTCCTTATGGTGGCTGGTTAAGTGACCATTTTGGCCGTAAAAAGACATTGATGTTTGTGATTGTGGGGCTGGCAGCAGGTTATTGTGCGATGTCGATGATCACGAGTGCCTGGCCGTTATTGCTCGCGGTGCTGGTTGTCATTACCTGTTCATTCTGCGTTCAGGCCGGCTGTGGGGCAGTATTTGCGGTGGTGCCACTCATCAAACGCCGTCTCACGGGCCAAATCGCGGGCATGACCGGGGCGTATGGTAATACGGGCGGAGTGTTCTTCCTGACAGTGCTCTCGTTCGTGGATTATTCAACATTCTTTTTGGTAATAGCCGCGACCGCGATTTTGGGCATCATGGCTATCTTGTTTATGAACGAACCTCGTGGCCATATGGCAGAAATAAACGACGACGGCACGGTAGAACTCATCAAAGTCAGTTAATCTTGATGTATGACAACGGCTATTCATAAGAATAGCCGTTTCTCTTTTTTTGAAATATAGATTAAACATTACGGGTGAAGCAGCATGGCAAAATCCCTTCAGGTTCGGGTTGGCGGATATTCAATTGCCGGGCAAAAAGCCATCAATCAGGATGCGTTTGCCGTCAAGATCCCAGACCATCACGAACTGGATTATAAAGGGGTAGTGGCCGTCATTGCTGATGGTGTAAGCAGTTGTGAAGATTCTCACATTGCCAGCCAGACTGCGGTGACTAGCTTCATTAATGATTATCTGAGCACCTCGCCGAACTGGAGTGTCAGTACCAGCGCTTCCAAAGTGATCACCAGCCTGAACCGTTGGCTCTATCAGAAGAATCAGCAAAATCATGGCGTCAAAGACAGCATGTTGACGACGTTCACTGCGGCAGTGATTAAATCGTCCACGCTGCATGCTTTTCATGTCGGTGACACCCGAATTTATCTTTACAGTAATCAGCAACTCGAAAAACTAACCACCGATCATGTCGCGATGAGCGGCAAACGCACGCACCTGACGCGCGCGCTGGGGGCAGATTCACACCTTGAAGTCGATTATTTAAAGCGCTTACTCAGTGAAGGTGATCGCATTATTCTCACCTCTGATGGTGTGCATAGTGTGCTGACGCCAGAGATGATGTGCGATATTTTTGAGCGTGAACATGATCTGGATGCACAAGCCAAAGCACTGGTCAATCTGGCGTTATACAAAGCCAGTGACGATAACCTCACAGCGCTGATTCTCGCGGTAGATTCGCTGCCTAATGAAACTCTGGATGAAACGCAGCAGCGGCTAACCCAATTGCCCATTCCACCCGTGTTGCAGGTGGGGAATAAAATCGATGGTTATGAGGTGCTGGATATTATCTTCAGTGGCACGCGCAGCCATATGTATAAAGTTAAAGATATTGAAACCGGCGCGCTGTTTGTGCTCAAGGCGCCGTCAGAATATTTCACCGAAGATCTGCTGTATCTGGATGGGTTTATCCGCGAAGAGTGGGTCGGGTTGACCATTGATCATCCGAACGTGATGAAAACCTATAAGCCGCTGCGCCCGAAACAGTTTATGTATTATCTGGGCGAATACATTGTTGGCTGTGATTTACGAACCTGGATCAACGAGCATCCTGAGCCTGCATTAACGGAGGTCAGAGAGATCACCAAACAGATCATCGCCGGATTACGCGCCTTTCAACGAAACGACATGGTGCATCAGGATCTAAAGCCGGAAAACATCATGCTCACGGTCGATGGCACGGTCAAGATCCTCGATTTTGGCACCGTGCTGATCGCGGGCAGTCAGGAAATGAATTCGCCGCTGGATAAATCGATCCCGCAGGGCAGTGTGAATTACATTGCACCGGAATATCTGATGGGGTTATCCGGCACCATGCGTTCTGACCTATTTTCGTTAGGCGTCATTGTCTATGAAATGCTGGTCGGCAAACTGCCTTATAAAGAGCGTTCGCCGCGAGCGGGCAAATTAAACAGTTATGCCGAATTGACCTATACGCCGGGGAAATACTTCCGTAAAGATCTGCCGGTCTGGGTTGATGCGGCATTACAAAAAGCACTGCAGCCCGATCCGGAAAACCGCTATGAGGCTTTTTCTGAGTTTTTTACCGATATATCAGCACCGAATCGGGCACTGGAAGCCGATTTACAGCATCGTCCGATCTTGGAAAAGAACCCGGTTTTATTCTGGAAACTAACTGCTTTGGCTTTATTGCTGGGAAATTTGTTCCAGATGTTTTATCGCATTTTTAATGCAGGCTAGGTCACAGAATCTTCGCCATGCTGGTTGACTGATCTGGTGCAATTGCACCGTCGTGAATCATGAAAAACCATTCAAACCCTTAAAAATGCATCTAAAGGCTATGTTTTACAGGATTTTTAAAACTGGCATGAAAGCTGAATGTATCTAAATTGTTAACGGATTAGCCACCTGTCTTCCCAAGGACCTGGCTTTCCAACAATTTGGTCACTCAGGCAATGACGCCTCACTGGTTAATTCCAGTGAGGCGTTTTTTTTGAGCATTACGCTAGCAGGTGCTGACACAGTAACCCGCGTGAAGAGTGCTAGAACCACTAAAACGGATTTAATTGGATTCGATCCAATCAAAATAGTGCCGTAGTTTAAGGAACATAAACATGAGCAAGCAACGTCTGTTAGTCGTCGGTAACGGCATGGTTGGCCACCATTTTGTTGAACAACTGGTCAACGCGGGTGGTCTGGAACAATTTGAAGTCACCGTATTAGGTGCAGAGCCTGATAGCGCCTATGACCGGGTACATCTGTCCGAAGTTTTCGGCGGTCGTGCACCGAAAGAGCTGCAGATGGCTGATCCGGAATGGTATGCCGAAAAAGGCGTGTCATTGATCCTGAGCTGTAAAGCCGAATCGCTGGATCTGGCAAACAAGGCTATTACTTCCGAACAGGGCGAATCTTATGTTTTTGACAAAATGGTACTGGCAACCGGTTCTTATCCGTTCGTTCCACCTATTCCTGGTCACGAGCGTAAAGGTTGCTATGTCTATCGCACGCTGGCTGACCTGGATGAAATCCGTGATGCCTGTGCTGGTGGCCGCACCGGTGTGGTTGTTGGTGGCGGTTTGCTGGGGCTGGAAGCGGCTAACGCGCTGCGTCTGCTCGGTCTGGAAACGCACGTCATTGAATTCGCACCACGCCTGATGCCGGTGCAGCTTGATCCGGTTGCCGGTGATCTGCTGAAAAACAAAATTGGTAGTTTGGGCGTAAAAGTACACGTGGATACCGCGACCGACAAAATCGTCGATGGCGAAGGTGCACTGCACCGCATGATGTTTAAAGACGGTACCCATCTCGAAACCGATGTGATCCTGTTCTCTGCCGGTATCCGCCCGGAAGATCGTCTTGCGCGTCAGGCTGGTTTGGTTGTGGGCGAGCGTGGTGGTATCACCATTGATGAACAGTGTGTGACTTCGCACCCGGATATTCTGGCTATCGGCGAGTGTGCGCTGTGGTCCGGCAAAATTTTTGGTCTGGTGGCACCCGGCTATCAGATGGCACGTTCTGCGGTCAGCACGCTGTTGGGTGGTGAAACCCGCTTTAAAGGTGCCGATATGAGCACCAAGCTGAAACTGATGGGCGTTGATGTGGGCGCCATCGGTGACAGCCATGCCGCCAGTGAAGGCGCGCAAGAATTGCTGCTGCTGGATCGTCCGTCCGGCGTCTATAAAAAGCTGGTGACTGATGAAACCGGTAAATACCTGCTCGGTGCGATCCTGATTGGTGATAACAGCGATTACGATCAACTGCTGCAATTCTATCTGAACAAGATGGAGCTGCCAGATCCTGCGCTGTCACTGCTGCTGCCGGAAGGCGGTAGTGCGAAACCAACCTCACTGGCATTGCCAGATACCGCAACAATTTGTTCCTGCCATAACGTCACCAAAGGCGATGTGGTAGCGGCTGTTAAAGCTGGTAATCACACTGTTGCCGATGTGAAATCTTGCACTAAAGCGGGTACTGGCTGTGGTGGTTGTTCAAATCTGCTGAAACAAGTGGTCGATCAAACGCTGACCGAGCTGGGCATGGAAGCGAACAATCATGTTTGCGAACACTTTGCCTTTACCCGTCAGGAACTGTTCCACCAGATCCGCGTGGGTGAGCTGAAAAGTTTTGAGCAAGTATTAAGCAAGCACGGTCAGGGTCGCGGTTGTGATGTCTGCAAACCAATGATTGGTTCCATCATGGCGTCACTGTGGAATGACCATATTCTGGAAAAAAAGCACCAGCCTTTGCAGGACACCAATGACGCGTTCCTCGGTAACTTGCAAAAAGACGGCACCTATTCCATCGTGCCACGTATTGCCGGTGGTGAAATTACCCCTGACAAACTGATTGTGCTCGGTCAGGTAGCGAAAAAATATAACCTCTACACCAAGATCACCGGTGGTCAGCGTGTCGATTTGTTCGGTGCTCGTGTTGACCAATTGCCAGTGATTTGGAAAGAACTGGTTGATGCGGGTTTTGAAACCGGTCATGCCTACGGCAAATCACTGCGTACCGTGAAATCGTGTGTCGGTTCAACCTGGTGTCGTTACGGCGTGAAAGATTCGGCTGGTATGGCCGTGACGCTGGAGAACCGTTACAAGGGCATTCGTGCGCCGCACAAAATCAAGTTTGCGGTTTCCGGTTGCACCCGTGAATGTGCCGAAGCGCAAAGCAAAGATTTTGGCGTGATTGCCACCGAAAAAGGCTGGAACTTGTATGTCTGTGGTAACGGCGGGATGCGCCCACGTCATGCTGATTTGTTCGCCACTGATTTGAGCGATGAAGAGCTGATCAAATATATCGATCGCCTGATGGTGTTCTACATCCGCACTGGTGACCGTCTGCAACGTACCTCCGTGTGGATGGAAAACATGGAGGGCGGTCTGGAATACCTGAAATCGGTCATCATCGACGACAAACTGGGTATTGCCGCTGAACTGGAAGACCAGATGCAGCACCTGATCAATACCTATCAGTGTGAATGGAAAACCACCATTGAAGACCCGGAAAAACTGAAACGTTTTGCGCCATTTGTGAACAGTGATGAAGCCTATATGCCACCGCGTCAGATCGTGCGTGAGCAGGCAATTCCGAAACAAGATGAAGAACTTATTCTGATCAAGGAGCTGGTATGAGCTGGCAGAAAATCTGTGAAATAAACGATCTGGTGGAACATTCTGGCCGTACTGCATTAGTAGCAGGCAAGCAGGTTGCGGTGTTCTATATTCCTAATGAAATACCATCTGTGTATGCGCTGGATAACTGGGACCCATTGGGTGAAGCATTTGTGTTATCACGTGGCATCATCGGGGATATTCAAGGTGAATTATGTGTTGCGTCGCCACTGTATAAGCAGCATTTCGCTCTGGCCGACGGGCGTTGTTTAGATGCTCCGGGTGTTGCAGTGAAAAGCTGGCCAGTGGAAGTACGCGGCGAAGAGATCTGGTTAAAAGCGGTATAAGGAAGTCGAAATGAGTTGCTGTGATGCAGGTGCAATGAGTGTTCAGGAAGCATTAAACACGATGCTGGCGCAAATCACGCCAGTCAGTGAATGCGTCACAGTGTCTCTGGCGAATTCACAGGGGCATATCTTGGCTGAGGACGTGCTTTCTCCGCTGAATATGCCGCCGTTCGACAATTCCGCGATGGATGGTTACGCCTTTCGTTTTGCGGAATGGGTAGACGGGCAAACGTTAGCCATTGCCGGAACCGCATTGGCAGGCCAACCATTTACTGCTGATATTCCTGCTGGTGCTTGTTTACGTATCATGACCGGTGCGCAGGTGCCTGCGGGGTTAGACACTGTGATCATGCAGGAACACACGGCACAGACACCGGAAGGCGTGTTGTTTACTCAGTCGCCGAAAGCCAAAGCCAATATTCGTTATCTGGGTGAAGAAATTCGCACCGGTGATGTGGTGCTAAAAGCCGGTTCTCGTCTGCACGCCCGCGCATTACCGTTACTGGCGACACTGGGGCTGCCGGAAGTGAAAGTGCGTCGCCGTCTGAAAGTGGCCATTTTCAGTACGGGTGATGAATTAAAACTGCCGGGCACGTCATTACAAGCCGGTGAAATTTACGATTCCAACCGTTATGGCATCGAAGCCATGTTGAACCGAATGGGCATTGAATGTCTGAATCTGGGCATCATTCCTGATGATCCGGCACAACTGCGCGATACTTTTATGCAGGCTGCACAATCTGCCGATGCCATTATCACTTCGGGTGGTGTCTCGGTCGGTGAAGCCGATTACACCAAAGATCTGCTGCTGGAACTGGGCGAAGTAGGTTTCTGGTCGGTGGCGATGAAGCCGGGCAAACCCTTTGCTTATGGCAAAATCAGAGAGAAATATTTCTTTGGTTTACCGGGAAATCCGGTGTCTGCATTTGTTACTTTCTATCAGCTGGTGCAACCGGCATTACGCAAACTGGCTGGAGAGGCTTTTGTCGCGCCATTACGCATTCCTGCCATAGCAGAACACAATTTCCGCAGTGCCAAAAACCGCGTCGATTTTCAACGTGGGCTGATCAGCGTAAATGCTGATGGGCTGATCACGGTGCGCTCCACCGGTCCGCAAGGTTCGGGCATGTTCACGTCGCTGTGTGCCGCCAATTGTTTCGTTATCGTGGAACAGGACGTACCCGCAGGGGCGTCAGTCACTATTGAGCTGTTTAACGAGATCGTGAGCTGAGGTGACTATGCAAGAGCTGACTGATCAGGAACTACTGCGTTATCACCGTCAGATCAATCTGCGCAGTGTGGATATTGACGGCCAGACAGCGCTGAAAAATGCACGTGTGCTGATCGTCGGTTTAGGTGGATTAGGCTGTGCTGCCGCGCAATACCTGACCACCGCTGGTGTTGGGCAACTCACGTTGGTGGATGGTGACACGGTTGAAGTCAGCAATCTGCAACGGCAGGTGTTACATCACGATGCCCGTATTGGCATGAACAAGGCGGAATCTGCACGACAGACATTAGCGGTGTTAAATCCGAGCTGTCAGCTTGAAGTGAACCCACGTTATCTGGATGAATCATCCGTTTTGTCGCTGGTGGCAGCACACGATCTGGTGCTCGACTGTAGTGACAAGCTGGATACCCGAAATTTATTAAATCTGACCTGTTTTCAGCAGAAAACCCCGCTGGTTTCTGGCGCGGCAATTCGCTTTGAAGGTCAGGTTGCTGTTTTTCGCTGGCTGCAAGACGAGCCCTGCTACCACTGCTTCAGCCAGTTTTTTTCTTCTAACCAAGTGGGTCAAAGCTGCGTCGAAGCCGGCGTGTTGGCTCCGATAGTGGGGGTTGTCGGTAGTTTACAAGCGATGGAAGCCTTGAAACTGCTGGCGAATGCTGGAACACCGATGAGTGGTCAGTTGTTGCTGATCGATGGATTAAGCGGGCAGTTCCGGTCGATGAAACTAAAGAAGAACAGCGATTGCCTGATTTGTGGTTAAACAGATGGGAAAGCGGACGAACTCATACTCTGAGAACGACACGCCGTAAACCCATCCATGGGGGCTTGAGTGCCGCATCCTTGCGGCACACAGTCGCCTTCAGAGTATGAGTTCATCCACACTGATGGATGAAATAGAAAATAGAACAACAGAGGGCGGGTGTAGCCCTTAGATACATACAAACGAGAGGAATCTGTTGTCTTGTTTGTAAAGACGACTGTGCGCCGCAGGACGCGGCGCCCAAGCCTCCATGGACGGATCCACGGCGTGTCGGTCTTACAAATGAGACAACGGATTCAAAAACAAAACACACCGAGCTCTATTGCCTAAGTCGCCGATAAGGTAGTACAGCCGAGCAGCAGCGATGTTGCGAGGGTCAGTAAAGAAATGCACTGGCCTCCCGAATTTGGAAAGGTGTTTATGATATTAGAAGACGGTTTTTCCCGCCGCTTTCATTACCTGCGTCTGTCGCTGACCGAAGCCTGTAATTTTCGCTGCACATACTGTCTGCCGGATGGCTACCGCCCCGACGGACGCAAATCTTTCCTCACTGTCGACGAGATCCGACGGGTGGTGCACGGCTTTGCCGAATTGGGCGTGAAGAAGATCCGTCTGACCGGCGGTGAACCGTCGATGCGCCGCGATTTACCCGCGATTATCGAAACCGTCGCCAACACCGCCGGTATAGAAAAAGTGGCGATGACCACCAACGGCTATCGCCTGAAAGAGCGCGCGGCACAATGGTATGACGCCGGTTTGCGCGATCTGAATGTCAGCATCGACAGCCTCGATCCACGTCAATTTCAGCTCATTACCGGCGAAAACAAATTAGCGGAAATTCTGGACGGTATCGAAGCCGCGCAAGCGGCGGGTTATCACCGGATCAAAGTCAATTCTGTCCTGCTGAAAAACCTCAATGATCACGAACTCTCGCAATTCCTGTTTTGGATCAAAGGCCAGCCGATTCAATTACGCCTGATCGAATTAATGCAGACCGGTGAGATGGATTCCCGTTTCCAAAAACATCATCAAAGCGGTTTGCCGATCAAAATGCGCTTGCTGCGAGAAGGCTGGTTACAGCAGCCGAAAGGGCAAACTGATGGCCCGGCGGAAGTGTTTTCCCACCCCGATTATTTGGGGCAAATCGGCCTCATCATGCCCTACAGCAAAGACTTCTGTGCCAGCTGTAACCGTCTGCGTGTCTCTGCCGTCGGTAAATTACATCTATGCTTATTTGGCGAAGAAGGCGTTGCGTTACGTGATTTGCTGCAAGAAGACAGCCAGCATACCGAGTTACAAACTCGCATTCTGGAAGGTTTAACTCATAAGCGTGAGACCCATTTCCTGCATCAGGGAAACAGCGGTGTCACACCACATCTGGCATCCATCGGGGGCTAACATGCAAAAAGTAACGGGATTAGTGCTAGCCGGTGGTCGTTCCAGTCGAATGGGAACCAACAAAGCATTATTAGAAATTAACGGTGAAACACTACTGAATCGTGCAGTTCGCTTATTGGAGCTCTCCGGCTGCAAAGAAGTGTTTATCAGTGGCGATTATTATGGGCAACGCAGCGTGCCTGATCGTGCCCAGCTTGGTCCATTAGCGGGTATCGCCGCGGGGTTGGATGTCTGTAAAACCGAAAAACTCCTGATTTTACCGGTCGATATGCCGTATATGACCAGTGAGCTGTTGCAGCTATTGATGCGATTTACTTTCGCCGGCAATGGCATCAGTTATGCCGATGCGCAATTCCCGTTACTGTTGCTAAATAACGATGCGAACCGTGAAATTTTGGCCGGATTATTAGCGCCAGAAACACCCGCCAATCTGCGCAGTATGCATCAGTTCTGTCATGCCGCGCTGATCATTGAATTGCCGATATCGCCGAAATATCAATATTGTTTTGAAAACACTAATACGCCGGAAGAGTGGCAGTTATGCCAACGCCGTCTTAACAAAACTGTACCCAAAGCAATTGGAGTTGCAGCAAGGCGACAAGAGAGCGAATCCCCATGAGCATAGATATACTATGTGATTGGGTGAGCGAACGCTGTCAACGACGCTGCAACTTCAAGTACGAAGGGGATAATCATGAAGGACAACTATTATGAGCCATGCGGCAACCGACTTTGTGCCATTAAACATTGCAGTGTTAACGGTGTCTGATACCCGTAACGAAGAGACAGATACTTCCGGTCGTTCACTGGTCGATAATCTGCAATCAGCCGGGCACCATCTGGTGGAAAAACAGATCGTCATTGACGACAAATATGACATCCGCGCCATTCTTTCGCGTTGGATCGCCGATAAAAACGTACAGGTGGCGTTAGTCACTGGCGGCACCGGTTTTACTGGTCGTGATACCACGCCCGAAGCCGTTGCACCGCTGTTTGATAAAACTATCGAAGGCTTTGGCGAGCTGTTCCGTCAGGTATCTTTTAATGAAATCGGCACTTCCACCATTCAAAGTCGCGCGCTGGCGGGCATGGCCAACAAGACACTGATTTTCTGCATGCCGGGTTCAACGAATGCGTGCCGTACCGCGTGGGATCACATCATTCAGTCACAGCTCGATTCGCGCCATAAACCGTGCAATTTTGTGCCGCACCTGCGTCGCTAAGGAAACGTCATGAGTTTAACTGGAAACCAACTGACGCATATCAACAGCAGTGGCGAAGCGCATATGGTCGATGTTAGTGATAAAGAAATTACCACGCGCACCGCGCGCGCTGAAGCGATCGTATCCATGTCAGCCGAAACGCTGCGCATCGTGATGGCCGGTGATCATCATAAGGGTGATGTGTTTGCGACCGCACGTATTGCCGGGATTATGGCGGCAAAAAAGACCTCTGATCTGATCCCGCTGTGTCATCCACTGGCACTGAGCAAAGTTGAAGTCGATTTAACAGCTGATACGCAGCGCAATCAAGTACGCATCGAAACACTATGCAAACTGAATGGCAAAACCGGGGTGGAAATGGAAGCGTTAACTGCCGCATCAGTCGCTGCACTGACCATCTATGACATGTGCAAGGCGTTGCAAAAAGACATGGTGATTGAATCGGTGCGGCTGTTGAGTAAAACCGGCGGTAAGTTCGGTGATTTTCAGATTTAGCAGAGCGATGATGCAAATGCATGGAAGCCGGAGAAACAGATGAAAGTACTATTTTTTGCCCAAACCCGTGAGCTGGTGGGAGTCGATGAGCTAACCATCACGGAGCCTTTTGTGACTGCGCAAGCCTTACGTGATCAACTGGCAACCCGTGGCGATAAATGGCAGTTAGCGTTACAGGAATCCCCATTGCTGGTGGCGGTGAATCAGTGTCTGGTACCGTGGGATACGCCGTTATCCGCCGATGATGAAGTCGCCTTTTTTCCGCCGGTAACAGGGGGCTGATATGACCGATCGTATTCTCGTTCAGCAGGAAGACTTCGATGTGGCGGTGGAATATGCCCGTCTGAGTGATAATCCGGAAACCGGTGCGATTGTCAGTTTTATTGGTAAGGTGCGTAACTTTAACCAAAACAGCGATGTGACGGGATTACACCTCGAACATTATCCGGCTATGACACAGTTAAGCCTGGAAAAGCTGGTAGCAGAAGCTCACGTTCGTTGGTCAATCCAAGGCTGCACGTTGATCCACCGGGTTGGTAGTCTTGCCATAAATGATCAAATAGTCTTGATTCTGGTTGCCAGTGCGCATCGTAAGGCGGCCTTTGCGGCTTGTGAATTTCTGATTGATGAACTCAAAACCAGTGCGCCGTTCTGGAAAAAAGAACGGCTCACTGATAGTTCATTACGTTGGGTTCATGCGGAATAGGTTTTGTAGCCGTTTAATGGATTCAGATCTCCCGCTGTGGTTGTCGCAGAAAATTCAGATTCAATTTGGAAATCGACAGCCCAGCCAAAACTACCACCATGCCCAATATCTGATCTAAGGTCAGTGGCTGACCAAACAGATATGAAACGAGAGCGGCAAAGACAGGTAACAGGTTATAAAACACCGAAGTTCGCGCGGCCCCCAGATGTTTAACGCCGTTTATCCAGAATAAATAGCCGAGAACGGTCGCAAAAATGCTGATATAGAGTAGCAAAATCAGTGAGAAGACTGGGAGTTGCAGCATCTCTGTCATAGGTGAAACCTGCGATGTCAGGCATATCACCAGCAGCGCTAACGTACCGGTAATCATGGTGATTAGCGTAAACATGATCGGGGACATCACGGTCATCATGCGTTGAGAGAACAGTGTGTAACAACACCAGGTCAGCATGGCCGCCATGATGTATAAATCCCCTTGGTTGATCTGTAATTTCACCAACTGTGACAAATGACCGTGAGTGATCACGATGCAAACCCCCAGCAGGCTGACCAGTAAGCTGACCCCCTGTTTTAACGCGGGTAATTTCCCTGCCATCAGTGCACTTAGCAAGGTGGTGGTTAACGGGCTTAACGCCATGATCAGCGCCCCGTTGGTTGGTGTGGTGGTTTTTAACCCGCTGAACAGCCCCATATTAAATCCGCCGATCCCGATGATGCCGAGCAGGGTTAATGCCAAATAGTGCTGTATCGTCAGCGTCGGCCATTTTTCCCGGGTGAGCAGGCAATATATGCCTAACCCAGCAATACTGATGATAAAACGCAGAACGGCCAAAGAAACATTACTCATATCAGAGAGAATGATTTTAGCGACCGGGAATACACTTCCCCAAAAAAATACACATAGGATCAATAACAGCACGGTCGTGGTTTGACGTGACGTTTGCATAAGTAACTCCCGTTAAAAAACACTCCGCCAGTTTATTGATTTCATTTATGATTAAAACAAGCATTTATGAGATCAATGATTCCAATTATGAAACCTGACTATTCATTAGATGACTTGCGCTTATTCTGGCTGGTGGCACGCTCCGGCAGTTATAAAAAAGCGTCGCAAGAATCTGGTGTGCCGCTGTCGACACTCAGTCGCCGAATCAGTGTATTGGAAGACGCACTTACTGTCCGGTTACTGGAAAGAAACGCTCACCGCGTAACATTAACTGAAAGTGGCGAAGAGTATCTGGATCGTTGCGGTCCGTTATTTGACGAGCTGAATGATATCACGCACCAGCTTTACAGCGCGAAACAGTCGGCAAAAGGCAAGTTACACGTTGCGGCGCCGATTAATCTTGCCCAACAGTGGTTTGTGTCGTTATTGAGCCGCTTTATGCTGCAATATCCACAGATTGACATTGAGCTGACCATATCGAATAAAAATATTGATTTGATCGAGAATCACGTTGATTTGGCGATCCGCGTTGGCGAGATGACAACGCCCGACTGGATTGCCCGTCACCTGACCGATATCCCGTTTTGCCTGTGCATGAGCACAGAAATGACGAACACAGAGGTTTCACTATCGCACCCACAGGCGCTTATTCATTATCCGGTGGTGGTTTCTAAGCCGGTTCAGCACTGGCGTCTCATTCATTCCGTTACACAGGAAGAGTTCAACTTTGATGTGGCGGCCAAAGCCCGGTTTAAGGTGGATGATCTGCATACTGCCATGAATGCCGTTCTGGCCGGAATCGGGATCGGGCTGTTTCCGGTTGCCATGGTTGCACCCTATATCGCCGCTGGAAAATTGCAGATAGTGCTGCCTGAATGGCAGGGACGTCAGCGACCGGTTTATCTGCTTTATCGCGATAGGGTCAACATGCCACACCGTTTGCGATTACTGATCGACTTTATCCTTGAGCAAATACCGGCAGAGATCCACTATCGTGGTCAGAGTTGCTGATAGCTTTCATCCTGCAACGTAAACTTAAACTGCCGTTGCGATGAGAGAATAACTTGCCTGTGTTTAGTAACAAAAATGGCTTCGATATGGGGAATCGTAGCAAGGTAATTCAGCGCCTTCTCGACTCCCATGCCATAGAGCAGGGTGGTATAGATATCGCCATCAATAGAATCATCAGAGATGACCGTGACACTCAAGATCTCATTATCTAATGGATAACCGGTTTTCGGGTCGAGAATGTGATGGTAAATCTTGCCGTCAATTTCAAAATAGCGCTCATACACGCCCGATGTCACTACCGATTTTGCCACCACATCGATCACGCCAATGGTCGCATCTGTTTCCGCAAAGGGTCTCTTCAACCCGATAGCCCATGAGGCTGCACCATACAACGGTGCGCCCACAGTCAGTACATTGCCGCCTAAATTGATTAACGCATGGTTAATGCCCAAGCGATGCAGTTCATCACGTACGCGATCAGCAATATAGCCTTTTGCGATGGCACCAAGATCGATCTCCATGCCTTGCTGCGCTAAAAAAACAGAGCAAGTTTGTGGATCGAGAATGACTTCCTTTGGATTAATAAGTTGCTGTAGCGATGCAATGTCAGCTTCTGCTGGCACAGAGTTACCAGAAAAACCGATCTTCCACCGTTTCACCAGCGGCCCAATCGCTAAATTAAAACAACTGTCGGCAAGTAAACTGACGGCTTTAGCTTGGCTGATCAAATCAAAAACAGGTTCGCTTACTACAACAGGGTGCAAACCAGCAGCGTGGTTAACGGTCATGAGTTGAGACTGAGCACGATTCACCGTCAGCAGATTTTCTTGTTGTTTAATCAGGCGGAAAACAGCAGCCGCGACGTGTTGATTATCTTCAAAGAGTTTGAGCAGGATGGGGGAGCCCATGAGCACGGCAGAATAGGAATAAACGCGTTGTTCTGCTGGCATATGAGCACCCAAGATCAGAGAAGGAAAAAGCCGATGTGCTGTACGGAACACACCGGCTTTCGGTTATTACTGTTTTGCCCAGTTCGCCGCGTGGCGACCCGCCATGGTGCCGAAGATGATGATATCGGCAACTGCATTACCGCCGATACGGTTACGGCCATGCAGACCACCAGCTACTTCACCCGCCGCAAACACACCCGGAATCACGTTACCGCTTACATCCAACACTTTTGTATCTGCGTTAATGGTGACACCACCCATAGTGTGATGCACGCCCGGTGCGATACGGATCGCGTAGAACGGACCTTCATGAATCGGGTGACGCAGCGCTGTGGTGCGGCCAAAGTCTGCATCATGCTGTTTTTCAACGAAGACATTATAGCGTTCTAATGTTGCCAGAAACGCATGCATGTCGAGGCCCAGTTTATCAGCCAACACGCGCGGGCTATCAGCACTGACCACAAACCCTTTGCCAATATACTCATCGGCAGCTTTGTTGTTACGGCGTACCTGCTCATCAAAAATGATGTATGAGTAATGTTCTGGCAAATTGATGATCGCTGCAGAGACTTTGTCACGCGTTTCCAATTCGTTGACGAACCGTTCACCTTTTTGATTGACCAGAATGGCACCACCACCACGGATCGCTTCTGAAATCAGATAAGAAGTGGTTTGTTCAACCGTAGGGTGGATCTGAATTTCACCCATATCCACGGTGCCGGCACCAATTCGTTCCAGCAAAGCAATACCAGTGCCGGTCGCGCCTTTGTGGTTGGTAGTCACGAAACCTTTCAGGTCTGGGCGATATTTCACTACCATTTCCTGATTGGCACTGAAACCTCCGGTTGCCATGACGATACTTTTCGCGCGAATAGTGAGTTCTTCATTTTCATCATTTTTCACGCGCAGGCCACTAACTGCACCGTTTTCCATTAGGATTTCAAGCACATCGGTATCTAACATCACATCAATATCACGTTGAGCTATGTTGCGTTGCAGACCGCTGATCAGGAAACCACCCACCGCAGAGCGGTCAGCCGGGCGATGCGTACGATCGGTACTCATGCCACCGGTGATGGTAATGTCGTTCAGCTCAATACCGCGATCGGCCAGCCATTCAATAGCTTCCGGTGCATTCTCGACAAAACTACGCAGCAGTTCAGGGTTATTGGTGCCATGACCGCCTTTCAGACTTTCCTGATAGAACTTCTCTTTGCAGTCATGAATGCCTTTCAATTTTTGGAATCGGGTGCCTGCTGCATTCATACCAACCGAGGCTTTAATGGTGTTACCACCAATCGTTGGCATTTTTTCAACTAACAGCACACTGGCATCGCGGTCACTGGCTTGAATTGCTGCCGCTAAACCAGTGCCGCCGCTACCGATCACGACCACGTCATAGCACGGCGATTCCAGGCTGCCACCTTCTTCCAAGGCCATCGCTTTGCAAGATTTGGCCATAGCCTTGGTCACGGCTTTTTTCACTGCTTCACTTTGTGTCGTGGCACCAGAAACAGCATCTACATGAGGGGTGTTTGCATCCAGAATTCGGGTACGGATCTCTTCAAAACTGGTCGTGAAAGTAACATCCAGATCGTCTGCCGCTACCAGTTCAATATCGGCAATACGATTAGTTTCCAGACTCACATTGAGCATCAGCTCATGTGTTTCATCTTGAATTTTTTCCTGGAACACGCCGCTTTTGAATTTGCCGGTTGGCATGCTGCTCAGATCGCGGATCATGGCATCAACCAGCGAAAAGCGCCACAGCGGCTCAGGAATGGTTAACGCTTCCCGTTGGGTGCTGTCGATGAACAGTTCGAGCGTTTCACCGCGAGCGATACGGTCTGTCCAGTCCGGGTAGGCGATACAGGCTTTACCCACAGCGACTAAGTCATAACCGTGTTCGATAGCAGCTTCTGCATCAGATTTATTGACGATACCACCAACACCAACCATCGGGATCTGTGCTAGTTTTTCAGAACGCATCGCGGTGTATTTCTGAATCAATGGGGTAGGGTCATTTTTATCAACGATGGATGGGCGCAATGTATAACCCATTGAGAAATGCAGATAATGCAAACCCAGATCGGCGAGTTGTTCCAGCAGATACATGGTGTCATCGAAACGAATACCCGGTACTTCTAACTCTTCCGGCGAGAAACGATAACCGATGATGAAAGAAGGGTCGGCATACTGGCGCACCATTTTCTGGGTAATTTCCAGCACAGCCAGTGGGAAGCGGGCGCGATTTTCGCGAGAACCACCCCATTGATCATTACGTTGATTTGAGTTTGGCGAGAAGAATTGCTGGATCAAATAAGTGTTGGCACCGTGAATTTCGACACCATCAAAGCCTGCTTTAATCGCGCGACGAACACCTTCACCAAACTTGGTGATCATGTCATCCACTTCTGCTGACGTCAGTGCAAGAGGGGTTGCTGCACCTTCGCGTGGTGCGGCAATCGCACTTGGCCCGACTGGTGTCTTACCGCCAATCAACTCAGGCTCGACCATACGGCCACCGTGATAGATTTGTAAAACGGCTTTAGAACCTTTGGATTGAATGGCTTCGGCGATTTTCGCCAGCCCTTCAATTTTGTTGTCGTGATCAATACCGATTGCACCGGGAAATGCTAACCCTCTGTCATCAATGAAACCGCATTCAACGATCACCGTACCGATGCTGCCAGCGCGTTCGCGGTAGTATTCAACCAGTTCATTGGTGACGCTACCATCGTAATAGCCCGTGCAGGTGGTCATAGGCGCCATTAGAATACGATTTTTTAGTTGTGTGCCATTAGGAAGAGTGAATGGACTCAGAATGTCATTTTTAGAGTACATATATATCAGCTCCAAAATTAAAAACGATATATTTAAGAAACAGTAGATTTAAGAAATAGATTCCCGGAGATATTTATTATTCTTCGATTCGAGTTTGGGTAATTCTTATTGCAATAAAAACTAATTTTTAAAAGTCACTCTCATTCAAGAAGTACGATTCCAGAGAGTTGCCATCTTTTATTTAAGAGCTTAAGTGGCCAATGAAATGAATGATAAGGTTTTTAATGTTTTTAGCTTGCTTACTTTAATTACAAAACTATTTTTTTTGTTGATTAAGGCAGCCCTGTTGGATATCGTTATATTAAATCTAAAATGTTAAAATATTTGTTAAATAGATGATTAATAAATTAACAATTAACATTTGAATATAGGCTTTAACTGTTCGATGTAGTTAACATGTTGTAATTAAAGATGTTTTATTTTAATGTCTTGATGGCTTTTATTTGCTTTGATATTGTTCAATTAAAGAAATGTTAATGCATTGTTGTTTGTTGGTTGGTGTATTGCTGTCGGTTGCGAAATTGGATCTATTTCACGAAAAAATTAGTGATTATGATATTTGTTGTAATCTAATTATGATCAGTAGTGTTGTTTTTTGAGGTGAGTTGCAATTAATATATAATTGAAGTTTAGCAAGTCGATTGCATTCGAAACCTAAATCTATGCCGATCTAAATACGACTGATTTTAAAACTTACTTAATCGATATTTATATTGTTCAGAACATACATAATTAATTGCGTATGTCACACTGCTTGTTGCCATTGTGAATTTGCTAAAAATAAATGACGTGCGTCAAAAAAGATTCTTAACTACTGTAGATAAACACTATGAAAGAAATGACCGCTCCAATTGATGCTTCATCGGTTGATAAAGCATCTGGTGGTAAGAAAAACCGCCTCGTTTTTATGCTCGCACCATTTGTGGTGACGTTGCTGCTATTGTTTATGCCGGTTCCGGAAGGGCTACAACCTTACGCATGGTATTACTTTGCCATTTTTGTGGGGGTGATTGTAGGTCTGATTTTAGAACCGATGCCAGGTGCTGTTATTGGTCTTACGGGTGTCGTGGCCATTGCGCTGACCAGTCAGTGGGTGTTGTTCAGCCCGGCAGATATGGCTGCGCCAAAATTTAAACTGGCGGCGGAATCATTCAAATGGGCGGTTAGCGGGTTTGGTAACTCCACAGTTTGGCTGATCTTCGGTGCATTTATGTTTGCCGCAGGTTATGACAAAACCCAGTTTGGCCGTCGTTTGGCGCTGATTTTGGTGAAACATCTGGGGCGTCGTAGTTTGACGTTGGGTTATGCAATCACCTTTGCAGACCTGCTGTTGGCACCGTTCACACCATCAAACACTGCGCGCAGTGGCGGGACTATTTTCCCAATCATTGCCAATTTACCACCGCTGTATGGTTCTAAACCAAATGATCCAAGTGCGCGTAAAATTGGTTCCTATCTGATGTGGGTGGCGATCACTGCGGCTTGTATCACCAGCTCAATGTTCCTGTCGGCGTTGGCGCCTAATCTGCTGGCATTGGCATTGGTTAAAAGCACGGTTGGTATCAATATTTCTTGGGGTAGCTGGTTCGTAGGCTTCCTGCCAGTCGGTATTTTACTGATTCTGACCATGCCTTTGCTGGCGTATATCTTTTATCCGCCGGAAGTGAAATTTAACGACGAAGTGCCTCGTTGGGCGAGTGCGGAACTAGTAAAACTGGGCCGTCTGACTCGTAACGAAATTCTGTTGTTAGTCTTTGTATGTTGTGCGCTGGCAATGTGGATTTTTGCAGCCGCGGTCATTGAACCTGCACTGGCTGCGCTGCTGATCATCGGTCTGATGCTGTGGACTGGTGTGCTGGAGTGGAATGACATTACCAGTAACAAACCAGCATGGAACACGTTCTTCTGGTTTGCGACACTGGTGGCATTAGCAAACGGCTTATCAACCACGGGCTTCATCGCGTGGTTAGGTAAAGAAGGCGGTATTTTGATGAGTGGTTTCTCGCCAACAGCGGCAACCATTCTGATTGTGGTCGCGTTCTACCTGTTGCATTACCTGTTTGCCAGTGCAACTGCGCATACTACCGCGTTGTTGCCTGCCGCGTTGACTATCGCATCAACCATTCCAGGCATGAATATGCAAGTGTTCTGTATGCTGATGGTGACTTCTCTGGGTGTGATGGGCATTATTACGCCATACGGCACCGGCCCAAGCCCGATCTATTATGGTAGCGGTTACCTGCCGACAAAAGATTACTGGCGCCTCGGTACTATCTTCGGAGCTATCTTCCTTGCGGCCCTGTTATTCATTGGCTATCCATGGATGGCAATGATGTTCTGATAAATAAACAGTCGCCTTACGAGGCGGCTGTTGCTGTATTTGAATCGGCGCTGTCAGCAGGAAAAAGGTTCCTGCTGGGGTGGTCATAAAAATGATGAGAAATGATAAGAGAGTAGAGCAATGTCGAAAAAGCCATTTTACTACCAAAACCCGTTTCCACTTGCGAAAGACGAAACAGAATATTATTTGCTGACGAAAGATTATGTTTCAGTCAGTGAATTTGAAGGTCAGGAGATCCTGAAAGTTGCACCGGAAGGTTTGACGTTACTGGCGCAACAAGCATTCTACGATGCCTCTTTTCTGCTGCGTACCTCCCACAAGCAGCAAGTCGCCTCGATTCTGGCTGATCCGGAAGCCAGTGAAAATGACAAATACGTTGCCCTGCAATTCCTGCGTAACTCAGAAATCGCTGCCAAAGGCGTGCTGCCAACCTGTCAGGACACCGGTACAGCCATCATTATGGGTAAAAAAGGCCAACGTGTTTGGACTGGCGGTGGCGATGAAGCAGCCCTGACCCGTGGTGTTTACAATACCTATACCGAACAAAATCTGCGCTATTCGCAGACCGTTGCGCTAGATATGTATGAAGAAATTAACACCGGCACCAACCTGCCAGCGCAAATCGACCTGTATAGCGTAGATGGCGATGAGTACAAGTTCCTGTGTATTGCCAAAGGTGGTGGTTCAGCCAACAAAACCTATCTGTATCAGGAAACCAAAGCACTGTTGACGCCGGAAAAACTGAAAAATTTCCTGGTGGATAAGATGCGCTCGCTGGGTACCGCTGCTTGCCCGCCATATCATATCGCCTTCGTTGTTGGCGGTACTTCAGCAGATAACGCGCTGAAAACCGTCAAACTGGCTTCTGCCCGTTATTATGATGGTCTGCCAACCGAAGGTAACGAACACGGTCAGGCGTTCCGTGATGTTCAGCTGGAACAAGAACTGCTGAAAGAAGCGCAAAATCTGGGCTTAGGTGCTCAGTTTGGCGGTAAATATTTCGCACATGACATCCGCGTGATCCGTTTGCCGCGTCACGGTGCCTCATGCCCAGTGGCAATGGGCGTTTCCTGCTCGGCTGACCGTAACATCAAAGCAAAAATTAACCGCGATGGTATCTGGATCGAGAAACTGGAAACTAACCCAGGTCAGTACATCCCGGAAGAACTACGTCAGCAGGGGGAAGGTGAAGCTGTTCAGATTGATCTAAATCGTCCGATGAAAGAGATCCTGGCTCAGCTCTCGCAATACCCGGTTTCAACTCGTTTGTCGCTGTCGGGCACCATCATTGTGGCGCGCGATATTGCCCACGCGAAGTTGAAAGAGCGTCTGGATAAAGGCGAAGGTCTGCCGCAATACGTGAAAGATCACCCGATTTATTATGCCGGCCCGGCTAAAACACCGGAAGGTTATGCATCAGGTTCTTTAGGCCCAACCACAGCAGGCCGTATGGATTCGTATGTTGATCTGCTGCAATCGAACGGCGGTAGCATGATCATGCTGGCAAAGGGCAACCGTAGTCAGCAAGTGACCGACGCTTGTCATAAACACGGTGGTTTCTATCTGGGTAGTATCGGTGGCCCAGCTGCGGTGTTGGCTCAACAGAGCATCAAGAGTCTGGAATGTGTGGAATATCCAGAATTGGGCATGGAAGCGATCTACAAAATCGAAGTAGAAAACTTCCCGGCCTTCATTCTGGTCGATGATAAGGGCAATGATTTCTTCCAGCAGATCCACAGTCAACAGTGTGGAAGTTGTCCAAAGAAATAAGCGTTAATCTTTGTTAAAGAAAGGCCAGCGATCTCAGATCACTGGCCTTTTTTATTTTGAAGAAACAGCACCGTCATAAATGACAGTTGGTGACGAATACTTCGCTGTAGTTCTTAAGCTTATAATTTGGCATTGCTTACTACCTAAATAGCCATAACTATAAATAATAAGAGCACAACAAATGACCACTGCGAATCAGAGCGCAAAACCATTGCTTGCCGTTAAATATCCTTTTGTTACCGAAGATGGTAAAGAATTCAGTGATTTGGAAAAACTCCTGACTGATTTAGGTCAGCAATCAGGCGGTTATTATCTTTTAGGCGCTAATAATTGCTGGCATGGCGGTATTCACATTACCGATGAAAAATTTGCCCATCACAAAACAACCCACCCTGTGCGCTGCATGATGGATGGCGTAGTCATCGCTTATCGTCTGAATAAAAACTATCCGACTCAAAAATGGCAAGCGAAAAGCACACAACCTGCAGTTGATCTAAAATTCAGCAATGGTTTCTGCCTGATCAAACACGAGTATGAAAGCCCTGCAAATCAAACCGAGGGCGAGAATAAAGGCAAAACGAACAAGCTCACTTTTTACAGCCTCTATATGCATTTGGCTGACTACCAAACCTATGTTCCAGATAGTGCGAACCAAGAAAAAACAATCGCCATCACTAAAGACACAAACGCCCGCGACACTGCGAATATCAACCATAAACTCGGTGAGTTAACGAGTGGCAGCACGGTAAGAGTTGATACCCAACAACAACCCTATAAAGCCAAAATCAATGGGAAATTCTATAACTATTACCAAGGAACAGTAGTAAGCAAAGCCGCAGATTCAACAGAAAGCATCGCACAGGGGGCGTTGGTTTATCTTTACGCCAGTTGCTTTCCCGCGGGCACATTTAGCGTCTCAGAAAAATCCACATTACCCAGTTATTGGAAAGCCACTGTCACCGGTAAATCGAAAGAACCCATGGCCGTTTATTCATCAGAGCAAACCTGCAAAGAACGAACAGAACACGCCAGTGCGGTATTAAACCCAGAACAAACCGTAACCTTTAATAGTGAGCAGATAAAGCAAGCTACCATCAAAGGTAAACGACTAAAAATAGCCCCTTGCCAGTTTCCTCAATCGTCTACCTTTCGAAAAACCCCTGAGCCACAATTAAAAAATGGCTGGATGATCGTTGATGAAAGTCAGGTGAGTTGGGAAAAAGTCGAGCCGACTGACTTTGATCATATTGTGAAACTCAGTGAGCCATTCCCGATTTCTGCAGGTGACCCCGTTGGTTTTATGGGCATATGGGAAAGCCCTGAAGATCCTATTGCGGCAGGCACCACAAAAACCAAATATCAAATGCATGTCGAGTTATTCACAGCCAATGACAAAGCGGCATTAGATCAATTTCTGAATAATGAGGCCAAACTCACCAGCGGCAAAAAATATCTGAAAGTGCCGAAAGGTACGCAGCTTTATGCCAGCAACGGTCACGGTAATTATGTTTATGTGCATGACAGTTTATTTGCAGCCCGCGATTATGTTTTCGCCGAAAGTGATTGCACACAAGTGAAAGACACGGCGGGCACTATTTTCTATCAATTGAAGCAAATTCGAACAGGCGAAGCTGCACTGGGGCCAGTTGATCTGTATTACGTAAAAATTGAAGGTAACGTAAAGCTGGTTACACAATATGACTGGAAGGCGCTCGGTTTTAGCACATTGGAAGAGACAAACGACGATGCCGATGGCTATATCAACCCAGAGAAAGTTCCTTCTGATCTGTTTAAAGATATATTTAAACGGGTAGATGGCATTAACAGCCGCAATGGTCAGGGTGATGGCAATTTAACAGGTAAAGAGATTAAAGATGTACTGCAACAAGATAAAGACTTGAGAAACGACCTGTATAAAATGATTGCAGGCCACCCCAGCGAATGGCATAGCACCACTCAAAACAACATCAAAAAAATGTTCGAAGAGATCAAAGCTGAAAATACTGAGGAAGAGTATAAAAACGCCACGCAGTTTGAAATAGACCGCTTTCTTAAATGCGAATTTGTCAGCCAGATTGATGGATTAACGCAGAAGTTGTGGCATTTTCATCCGATAGTGGCACTTAATAACTGTACTAAAAAAGATGCTATTTCATTTGATGTTCTGAAAAAACTAGCTCCAAATACAAATGACGACACATTGAAAAATGTGTTGGATGGTTTAAATGAAAATTTAAATGCATATGCAATAAACACAAAATATAGAATATGTCATTTTCTTTCTCAGTTGGCAGTTGAGAATGGTTTTAATATTTCATCTGAAAATTTGAGTTATAGTGCAAAGAGAATGAGAGAAATTTTTGGTTGCAAAGGTGGGTCAAAAAATTATTCGAGACAAACTGATGAATGTTCATTAGGCCGGTTAAGGAATAAGTTATGGACTGAAGAAAGTAACTATGAACACAATCCTGAAAACCTAGGAAATTACGTTTATGCAGATCGTTATAAGAATGGAGCAGAAAATTCTGGAGATGGATACAAATATAGAGGTCGGGGTTTAATTCAATTAACTTTCAGAGGGAATTATCAAGATTTCACAATATCACATAATGAAAAGCACCCAACAGATATTCAAGATTTTGAACAGACCCCTGATCTTGTTGCTACGAATTATAAATATGCAGTCGAAGCGGCTTTCTATTTTTGGAGGTCAAGAGATATAAATAGTCTTTCTGATGGTACAACAGATGATGATGTCAAAAAAATAACACGGGCAGTGAATGGGGGGTCCAATGGCCTACAGGAAAGGATTGATAAATTCAGATTGGCTATGGAGTTATTATGATAACAATTAAAGTAATAACTTCTGTTTTATTAGTGATGATTGTTTCTTTTTCATCTCAAGCCAAATCAACTCTGGAACGAGTGTTTCATTGTGAATATAAAAACCAAACAGTTGATTTTTTTATGAGCAATGACCTTGCATTATATATTCACAAAAAAGATGGTGTAACAGATTTTAGCTATCCAAATGGAGTCGGTGGTTCTCTGGCATTATTTAAACTATCAGCTTTGCCAACAATAGGTGGTGCTGATGTGAAAATGTCATTCAAAAATGGCAATTATGTTTATGTTATTTACGATATAACGAGAAATAACATGGGCGAGTATGAATTTGATAGTGGTTTTTATGTTGTATCAAACGGGCATGAAGGCATAAAAAAAAGCTGTGAAAATGAAGGTGCAACAATAAAGAAAAAAGCTTACGACTTATTCAAACATTAACCCCCCCAGTCAGCCCCGTGCTGACTGGCTCCTTCCATCTCAACAATGTTCCACTTTTCCCGATCTTCTCACCCCATCTGGCGCCATTTTCGGTAAACTACTGTCAAA